>Ga0194133_10005306_pt1 | contig 16500 bp, 4 predicted proteins | sample TA2KigOf40mmetaG_FD_155448 | JGI IMG/M metagenome (GOLD analysis project Ga0194133, IMG submission 155448) | Freshwater microbial communities from Lake Tanganyika, Tanzania - TA2015055 Kigoma Offshore 40m | ecosystem: Environmental > Aquatic > Freshwater > Lake | place: Tanzania: Lake Tanganyika... | reverse complement strand
GGATTCTGCTTTAACTTAAAAATAAGATATCTCGAACATAAAAGGGAACACTTATAATAATTTCAAGTAAATTGTCATTTTCTAAATGAAAATACAAAACAACGTACTTCAAGTTAGTTTACAGAAACAAAAAGAAATGCTATAACTTCAAATATAGTTTTATTATAGGTAAAGTAAAATACAGGTTTACTTTAGATGAACACACTGCGTGTTTTGAGGCTAGATTCATGAAGAGGAGAAAAAAGAATAGAGAGATTAAGGTAAGATAATTATCAAGTTTAAAAAACATGCTCTGAAATAAGATGGCTTCTTTTTGGTGAATCTAGGATAGATTTTAATCATTTCAAAGGTATATATAGGTGAGAAACAAAACAAAATTCCTGATTATTGTGTGGCCCTCCCTTTAAGGCAAATTCATTCATGGCCAGATTTTTATCAGGCATGTGCATCATTTCATATGTTTTATATTTGCTATGAATTCATTTCAACATGAAAAATAGGTCATTCATGCAACTCGACTTGACTGTTCTAGTCCAAGTTCTTTTGTAAAAAGTTGCATAAATTACAGGAATTCTAAGCTTTTAGTTTGTTTACAAATACACTTAAATATACTTTACATCACATTCAATAGAGGCAAAAGGTCTTAATTTTAAACTCAATGCAAAATCAAAGGAAGAAATATAACGTTATAACAGAAAAAACCCAAAATCATAATAGTAGAAATGACATAGTGAAATTGCAATGCAGTGTGAACATCAAAAGTTGATACCTGTTTGCAATACGGTTGCAGAGGAGCCTTAAACGCTTATTTTCTAAGCAGCAGGGGTAAGGAATTCACATTTTACATGTCTTTAAAGATTGCCTGTTGTACTATTCCAAGACCTTGTTGATTACGTCTGAGAGCCACAATATCTGTTGGATCAATAGATCTAGCTGTCTTGGATTGAGTGGAAGAAGAGAAGATAGTATTGGAGCCAATACTGACACTTTCATCAGAACTGTCGATATGAATTTCGCTCTGACCTGTCAGATACTTTTTAACATTTTGAAATTGTCCAGCTGTGTCGTGTTCCAGGTCAGTCAAAACGGTTTCTGAGGCGTTTGAAGTTAAGCTGGACAACATACTGGCTGTTGCCCTGGTATTGTTGGAACAAGAATCCAAGGAGTCAGAGCTTGTTATGAGGGCAGCAGCAGCACCATGTACTGTGGGGGTAGGATTGGAAAATGCCAATTCAGATTTCATGACACAAACTCCATCTAAGCTGTCAGTGCTCTCAGTCATGAGACCACTCTTCCCTGCTGCAACCTGATCTTGCTCAATAGAATCTGTACTGAGAGTCATCACACCTCCAGTCTTGAAATCCAATGAGTCACTTGATGTTTCCATCCGTTTGCTTCTTGATGACTTTGTTTTAAGTTCAAGACTGTCCACACTTCTCTGCATTTTGTCCTCTGTACAAACAGCTTCAGCTTCTGCTTCCAAAGAGTCACTTTCTGCTGAACTTACACTGGTTGACCGTCTGACTTTCGATTCTGACCAACCGAGGATCTCATCCAATGGAAGCATTTCTTGTTCAGGTTTCTTTTGTGAATCTTGAAACTTTTCCACATTTGTTTGTGCCTGTTTTATAATTTCTTCTATTTGGAACATTCTCTGTTCGTACTCATCAGAGTTGTCAGAACGACCTGCTTCTGAAAGAGTTTCACAACTTTCAGATTCCGAAATTTGGGACTCGTGACCTTCTTCAATTTCGCTGAGACACTCTTCTTGTTCCTTTGCTTTTTTCTCATTGGTTTCGGCTTCTTTGCAAGCTGCTTCCATCCTTTCAAATTCTTGAAGTGATGTGTGAGAGTCCACAGATATATCATCGCCTTGTCCTGATTTTGATGGCAGTTTCTTTGCAAATCCAGCTGCCACTCCCTTGATTGGGGCACCTATGCCCAAAACCTCGAGAGAATCCTGAGATCCTATAGATCCCCTGCTCTCTGATCCTGAGCCATGAAGAGCAACTTCTCTTTCTAACCTCTCGAATTCCTGCAATGATGACATGCTGATGACATCTTCTCTATCTCCTCTCAAAACCAAGTGCCTTTTCATATTCAAAGCGTCAAAGTCAGGGGCATTGATTAAGGATTCTTTCAGTTTTCGAAGCTCCTTCTCAGTTAAGTCATCTAGAGACTCTCGCTCGTCTTCTTCCTCCATGATTTGATCAAGAGGCTGGCTATACAAGTACTGGAATGCATCCATGTCTCCACTTGCCTCTGGGTCTTCAAACTGACGTTCCAACCACTTTTTTCTGTCTTCAATCTCCTTGTCCATTTCCTCTGAATGTTGTCTGTCTTCACCACAATTGTCATCAGACTCAGAGCGGAAAACTTTTTGCTTTACCATGGGGGCAGTGCAATCATCTTCCATATTAAGGTCGTCAGACGGAGGCCAGTACTTGACACCAAGTGGCCTTGAAACCATTGTTGGCGAATCCACAGATATGTCACAAAGTTGATCTAACTTGTCAGAATGTGGTGATATGGACATTTCAAGAGCATCTACAGAAAAAACCACTGTATTCTTGACAACAACCTTTTCTGGTGGTTCAGGAGTAACAGGCCTAGCAAAAGGTTCTTTTACTGTCAGGGTGTCTTGTTCGAAAAATTCGTCTTTGGATAAAGGACGAGGATCCTCAGAAGATGATCTGCTCAAAATAGACTGGGGTCTGCTGTCTAGTTCTTTTAATTCTGATTCTGGTCTAGACTCCAACTCAGAGTCAATCGACTTCTGTTCACTTATTCTTAAAGACTCAAAAACAACTGCCCGCTCAAAGCTGACCACACGGGGCAAGGGAGCAGGTTTGGATGAGAATTGGGTGGTTACAGCTGGAGTGATTTCATCGTGCTCCATTCTTTGCTCTTCAATCTCACAAAAGCCAACCTCCTCATCAAGCATTATCTGACCTTTTGCTTCTTTTGCTTGAAGCATGGTTACTTCAGATGTGCTTGATATTGTCAAAATGCTTGCACTTAATGTATCCCTGGACTCTGATAAACTTGCCAAGTCCACGTGAGGTGCAATAATACTTTGGTTAAATTCTTCTTCCATGTCTTCAGCTTGATTTGAATGTAGATTTGTTGTTTCCAAAGCAAGTGGATCCTGGTGGAACATCATCTCCTTGCTTCTAACCATGTGAGAAACATAACTGCTGTCATCCTCGGTATCACTGACTGAGGAACTCTCTATCAGAGGGCTCTCATTTTCATGCAGACCCTGAAAAATTTCTTCATGTGGGGGGCCTGATGGTGTGCAAAGTGATTCTCTGTCCAAATCGACATGTGCATCTTTCAATGTGTCTGATGCAGCTTCAGAGATCTCGATGCTTCCCAGATTACCTGAGCTCTCGTCATGTGACTTCAGAGACTCTTCAGACATGAGTGAGCTTACAGCTGTGTGATATTCTCCAGAAGTGGTTGCATTTGACCTGTGAGATGTTTGGGCTGTATCATATTCAGTTGTGAGGTCAGAACTTTTGTGACTGATGGCTGACAATAGAATTTCAACATCTGAGGAGCCAGGCCTGCTAAGACCTGATGAACTATCATGTGCTGTATGATAGAGATCAGAACTACTTTCGAAATCAGTTCCTGACCTCCTGTCACAAGCCTTTGAGATTGACTCTGAATCAGAAGCTGTTTTCTTGAATGATGACGATGTAGATGAAAATGGGATTTTATTTCTGTAAATGACTTTGCTTTGGTCAGCCCAAATGTCCTCATCTAAATTTGCAGGTGAATAGTAACCCTGACCTGAGGAAAAATGCCGTTGGTCATCCCCCTGCTCGCCATTTTCTGTCTCATCCCTATAGCCTTTTCGATTAGAGTCTGAAAAATCATCAGCTCCATCATTTTCTACAATCTTGTTCGAGGGAGTTGGATTTGCTCCAGGTTCCTCGTCGTTTCTTGGATCAAAGGCCACAACATAGTGTGACCTGAAAGATGTTTGAAGAGTAAAGTTGTCTGGAATGTCGGTGCCAGTGCTGACTATATCAGTACGTATAATGGGAACTATCTTCTCAGCAAGCCGAACAGCTCTTGTAGTCAGACTGCTTACAAAGTCTGAAGCAACCTCTCTGACAGCCTCGATTTTGTCCTCTGTGATGACTTCAGATTTCGATGATTCTTCAATCTCAGTTTCATGATTGGGACGTTGATGAATCTCTTGAACTATTTCAACAGCTTTCATTTTCATAGCTTTGACCAAGTCCTCGGCAGCTTGCTTGACACCTTCATCCTCCATTAAACGACTTTTCGAGATGGGACATTTTTCCTCCATAAATTTGATAGAAGACTTTTTCACTTCCTTTGTTGCTGGTTGAGGTGGGGGTGACAGTTCAGGAGACTCACTTATTGATTTTGTATCTACTGATGACTCAAATGAAGAGGAGCAAAATTTTACCATGCTCTTGCCATCACTTACTTTCTCTCTGCTTTCCTCAAAAAACTCTGTTGAAAAAGTAGGTCCAGTTGCTGAAATTGATCTGTCAGTCATCACTGGATCCTCTGACTGGCTAAGCTCCATGCTAATAATTCCTCCCTTGATTTGCATCGTAACTAATTGAGTAGAGTCAATTTGGCTACTTTGCTTGTCACTTGGAATTGCTTTGAACTCCAAGGTTTGACTTTCAAGATGGGATTCTTCCTCTGACGGCATGACCACCGATTCTAACTCAATCCCAGATGAAGTTGATGTTTTCATTTCTCTAAAAGTTTCTTTCACCATGACTTCGCCATCTTCAGACTCCGATGAATCCTTCAGAAGCATTTGTGTCTCCTCTGCCTCGTAGTTGCCAACTCTGATGACATTTTCATCTCCAGACTCAGAAGATCCTTTAGATACTTCACCAGAGACTGAAACGATGAGATCTTTGTGATCCTTGATCAAAGGTTCGTTGGTACGATTAAATGATCCTGAGCTGCTGGTGGCTTCTTGTAGAAAAAAAGTTTCTTTTTCATCCTTCATACCCAATGGATCGAAGGGATCCGAATCGAAAAGATTCTCTGTAACCTTCGATTGACCTTTTTGAAAATCTATTTTAGATTGTGAATTCTCATCCCTGCTACTTGTTAAAGGGCTCAAGGCAGATTCCATTTCCATTTCTGTGGCAGCAAAAACAAAAACAGTTTAAAACAAGCATAAAAGCTTTCATCATATTTTCGAAATCTAAGTTAACATTTTCATCACTTCATACAGTTTTTGATCACAAGTAGTAATTTGAATTGATGAAAATGATAACTAAATAATAATAAATGAAGTATTAATCCACTTATTTACTAAATCTGTTTTTTTAAGATTACCAAAAAAGAGATTTTAAGAGAATGGTTTGCCCAAAAGCTTTCAAACATTTTCTAAATCTTGGATTTCGAGTCACAAGTAACTTTGAAAGCTTAAAGGATCTATGCAAAACCTGTCCAGCATAGGATTTTTACATTTAAAAAATAATGGATAGTTTGTGATTTATGAAAAAAGCTTCATTCATTCTTCATTTGTCCCAAGATAAAGCCCTCTGAAATTTTTTCATAATATATTATGACCAATTCTTACTTTTTTCTTCTTCTATGGTTTCTTTTTGTCTTCCAAAAGCTACATCATCTACATCGTCCCTAACCACCATCTCATCCATGAGCTCTTGGTCAGCTGATTCAAGAAGCCTTGCTTGGTCGTCAGGGCTTCCCCTCGACCCGATTGATCTTTTGGAGGAGGATCCAGAAGAGCTGGTAGATTCGTGTCGAACTTTTCCAGTCTCTGGAGAAGCTGACCCTTGGTGGCTGCTTTCATCATCCTCATAAGAAGAGCTTTTTTGTTGACGCACAGGGTGAGTTTCAGATTGAAGGAAAGATTTTGAAAGGCCTAAAAAATTGTTGGATCGTATAAAAGTATTGTGAAAGGCCATTGCCATTGTTGGAATGAAATGCAACCTCATTTTAAAATGTTTGAAAGAATATAAAAGCAAATTTATTCAAAAAATTGTTTTTAAAAGACATTCTGAAATAATAAATCAAACCTTTACATACCATTCTTTTCAGAAACATCTTCGTCCTTTACTTTTTCTTCATCGGTTTGATTTTCATCTACAAATATGATAGATAACTTGAAAGTGTAAACTTTTTTTTGATTCCATCCCAATATTCATTAAACAATGAGAACTTTGAGATATTAATTGAGTAAAGTAAGTTTAAACAGAATTTCAATTTTTATAAGTTTTATACTTTCAATAAAGGTTTTTGTTTTTTACGTATTCTATTAGACCCATGCAAAACTTTGGCACGATTTTAACAATGAATGGGCAACATTCCCTTATCCCTTTTCAAGAACATGACAAAATATACAAAAAAAAGTCCTTATAATGAATTTATAAATGACTTTAGAAAGTAATAAACGGATGTTTTGAGATAAAAAAAATTAAGAAACCCTTGGGATTAAAACAGTATTGATGTTTGGAAAAAAATTTAAAAAAAGTATGATGAAATGCCCAAAATGACTGCTTTGCAAAACAGGTATAAAAACTTTCTCTTTTAAATCTGTAGCCTTCATATTTTGTTGGTATTAGAAGCATTAAAAATTGAGAATTGACGAATTATTTATTCTATTGAGAACAGTGCTTCAAGTGTGTATTAGTTGAAAACTGATTTACGACAGAACATGCACAGGGTTTACAGATCCTTTTCCTAGATATACAGGTAAGTAATGGGTGGATGATAGAAATTGATGAAAAGTTGACCCGTGAAAAGTGAGTGGATAGTATTAAAAAGAGGATAGTACTAAAAAGATCTATGCAAAACATTTCTCATGCATTTTGATTTAAGAGTAAAAAGTTTCAGCCTGAATTACCCAAATATTTACACCCTACTGTTGAGATGAATGAAATGAAAAAAAGATACGCTACAGAGTCATGCATGTTTTTTATGTTACCTTCCACATATTTGAAGAGATGCCTCTGACTTCTTTCAGGTGTTTGGCAGACTACCTGAAGGACAGGTGCAATAATTTCCTCTGATGTAATACTTGCAGTCTTTGGCAAATATTTTGGTTCTTTTAGCTTGGTTGGAGAGGGTTGAATCTTCTCTGTAATTCCCTTTTCCAATACTGGCTCGGTTTGAGCTGGATCATCCAAGTCTGAGGATGAGTGTGACTGAGATTCAGACAATGGAATGTCTTCGTTGGATCTCTTCTTTATCATTGTCACCGAAGGTTTTCTTTTCTCAACCTTTTGTGTCTCGTTAGAGATGGAGGTCTCAGATGCTCCATTGCTTGATGCATGGCGATATTTTTCGGAGAGTTTCCTCCTTGGATTTTCAGCTGGCTCTGTGTAAACAATCTCCAAACTTCTGGTGATGTCTGACTCTGTAGAAAATATTTCTGAAGTTATCTTCTTTACTCCACTTGAGTGGGTTCTTCTGAGTCTTCTTGGACTAGATGGAAGAGAGCAGGCAGAGGCTGAGAGTTCATCAGATCCATCTAAGGGGTGGGCCTCTTCTTCATTTTCATTTTGTGTTGAAGTTGTTGATTCCTTCTTTAAATCACTGTCTGTTGTGGTAGCTTGAGATCTTGACTCTTCACAACTCCTCTCGACCTCAGAGGTGCTTATCTGAAGAGACTTTGAAACTGATGAGTGAGTTGGGCCACTTGAACGACTTCCATTTGAACTAGAATGCGTCGAAACGCTTGAAGTGTTCTGAAAGCTAATGGAACTTTTTGAATGGGTAACGTCTGAATTTGCAGACGCAGACTCTGGGTCAACAAAGGAACTTCCTGATTTCGAATCTAGATTGTTTTGGGACAAGTCTGAGGGTGTCCTGCTGGTTGATTGACTTCCACATGAGTATCTTGTAGAAGAGAAAGGACTCACAGAAATGGCATCACCTGGAGTGGCTGAACTTGAATGAGACTGTCTCGATTCTTCTGTCCCCTCTAAGGATTCCGAAATAACCCTCGTTGAATGTGACTGGCTGCTCTCAGACTTAGATGAGATGCTGTGAAGCTCTATGGATGACTGTGTGCCACTTCGTTCTGAGCATCGGCTAGAAGGAATAAATGAATCTTGACCAGGAGAAAAGCATTGTTCTGTAGCCATCTGCCTTGATCCGTCCAACTCAAAAGTGTCTAGGATTTCGTTCTGTAAAGCATTGGTATTTTTAACAAACTCTGCTTGGTCACCAATCAAATTCCATGAAATAATTGGCATCAATTCAACGGTCTCAGTAACTGGCTGGGCTGAAACTAAAGTCTGGGTCTCAAACTGCCGAGTGAAAGTTTTAGACCTCGAATGTTTTTGACTCTCTTCAGAAGGTTTAAGGTCTTCTTCCTCTTCTTTGTCTAATGCCTTATCTTCTATATCTTTTGAAGTTTTATCTTGAACAAGGTTCTCTGCTTCATCAATATCTTTTTTCACTGAAGACTGTTTTCCATAGCTGACTTCTTCAAAGCCACTGCTTTCAACTTTTGAAAAATCAGATTCAAGCTCAAGTTTGGTGCAGGTGGGTTCATGAATTTCCTCATTCTTTTGATAGTCATCTTGCAATTCTTCGAATTCATCTGTTCTGTCTTGATAAAAATGTTCTCCTTCTTCGTGTATTTTTTGACAAGTCTTATTGTAATCTTCAGCTTGATGGGATGAATCTTGGTAAAAAAGTTCTTCTGTACTCTCAAAGACAATTCTTTTCAAGAGCAAAGAATCTTCATTAGAAGTTTCTTTTGAATCTTCAGCAACTTTTTTCTGCTCATCATGAATAGCAAATTCACTTACATCATGATGTATTTCGAAAGTCACTTCATCCTCAATGGTGTTTGTCAGAGATTCCTGTTCATCAGACAATTTTTGAGCCTTTTTCACTTGTATGTCATAATCGAACTCTTCAACATTATCAGATGGTAGGTCTGGCTCAATGGTTGGCTCTGACAATGTTTTCTCCATGGAAAGAGACTCGTGCATCGTAGATTCTTGAAGAAGTGAATCTGTTTTTTCACTTTGTTGGTATATTTCCAAAGACTGTTCCATAAGTGTAGAATCATCAAAGCTCTTCATCTCTCTTCCTGTGGTGATTTCATAGCCACTTTCATATTCTTCTTCAACAGTTTCTACACTTGAAGGCCTCTTTTTAATACTACTTTGTTCAAATTCTTGATACAAAATGAAACCTCTTTCAGATGGTAGGGCTGGTGATAAAGCTGTGGGATCATCTTGTAACTTTTTGTCGCCTGCAAGTTCCCTTACCTCACAATAAACTGTCTCTTCTTGAGAAACCTGACCTATATCCTCTATCAGAGCTAGCAAATTATGATCCTGAACACTCGTTGATGAAACTTCCAAGTTTTCATCTGAGCTCCAGAACTTCCTGGAATGTAGTAAAGAACATTTTATTGCTGCATCAATAAAATCTTTTTCCTCAGTGAAGTTTTCCAGTGTGCTCGCTGTTTCTTCAATCATCCTGTTTTCTAACACTGTCTCTTCTGGAAGTGACTCTTGGTAATAATCGCTGAAATCATCATCAATAGTTGGCGTTACAATGATTCTGGGTGCATTCACTTGATCGAATTCACTATCATCCTGATCTTCCACGTTAAGTCTAGCGTGCCCAGGGGGCATAACAAGTAACAAAAGCTCATCTATCTCTTCAGATTTTGAGTCAGTAAACTTGGAAGAATCAAATGATTCTCCTTTTTCAATCTGAGATGAGATTTCTGAGACCTTTACTTGGTAGAAGCATTCTTCATCCTTTTCGCTTTGTTCACTTGAAAAGAATACCTCTTGTGAAAATGTAACAGTTTTAGATGCTGAAGTCTCTTCATCTTCGCAGAGGACTACTTCTTGTTCAGCATCAAAGCATTTGTGTGGAATATAACTAAAGCATTCTTGCTCAATTTGTTCAGAAACTAAAGTTGCCTTTGTTATGTTTGTTTCCAAGTTGCAAGCCATGGATTTTATTTCTTGCCAATAGTCGATCTGATCAAATGTTACAACTTGGGAGTGATCTTGGTTTAAAGATGATTCAGCCTCCTCAATTGTTTTCTCATTTTCTGAGAAATGCATCAATTTTTCTTCTTTTTCAGCATTAATCCCATCTTGTTCCAAGTCTTTCATTTCTGTTTCAGAAACTTTAGATTCAATCTCAATTTGAATGTCTTCGTCTTCTATGTCCCGAGCCTTTATGGATTCTTCAACATTAGGCTCTTCTTCAATTGCCCTGCTTTCATCAGTTTGAGTATTTGAAATAAGCTCAACATCATTTGTAGCTTTTTCCTGACTCTCAATTTGGAATTTGTACTCCAGATTTTCATCATTAAGGCTTTTGGCTTGCCTTTCTTCGATTGGAAATTCTGCAGTTTCTTCCTCAACTTCATCTTCATCTGTTTCTTTCAGTTTCAAACCAACATGCTCTCCAATATACTCTTTCATTTCTTGATTCTTCAACTCCAAAGGTTCCATACTCTGTAAGGAATAAACAGTTTTTTCAAGAACATTTACTTTGCTGTCAGTCTCCAAATCATCTTTTTCGTCCTCCTCACATACTTTGATTGGCTCTTTTGCCTCATCATTAAAATCAACCTCTGTCTCAAACTTCATATTGGCTGTTTCAGATTCTTCATTTGCAATATCTACATCTTTTTCTTCCATCTTCACTTCTTCATCTGTTTCGATTAATTCTTCTTCTATCTCAGCTTTAATAAACTCTTCTTGAACCTTAATTTCCTCCTTTGTTTCCAATAGATTTTCATTTTTCCTTAATTCATCCACTGTTTTGACCATTTTAACTTCTTTTGTTTTCTCTACCTTGATAAATTTTTCCTTTGTCTGTTGGGCATCTAATTCTTGGATATCTTGAGTGATCTCCATGGTTTCTTCGACATATTCCTGTCGACCATTATTTTCAACCTTATACCCTTCTGGTTCCTTCTCATCTTTTAACATTTGTTCCTCTTTTTGTGAAGAAACTGGGGATTTGAACTCTGGCAGTTTGCCTAAAACAAAATGAGGTCTCGAAATTTCGCCTAAAACTTGTGCTTTGTCAGGTGAATCCATATCTATCTGGAATGGAAGCTGTTCTCCACCTTCAGGAGAATCTTTGAAACCCTTAAACTTTTGCATTGTTGTGTAAAAAAATTCATCATCCAAGGCTGGTGGTGATGTCTGAGCAGAAACCATAAGACTTTTTGGTGGACTAGACGTGGCGTCCACCATGCAAGGAGTATCGCCTTGGGAAGACATCGGGCTAGTTCCTTTACTTTCAACAAACAAAATGGGACTTAGCTTTGCATCAAATGTCAGAGGCTGTTCGAAAGCAGGATCAGTTCCAATATCACTCACGTCACCTGCAGGCCAAGTAATTGGGCTAGAAGCAGACTCAGCTTGTTGATCTTTAAGTGGACTTGTGCAAGAATCAACACTGACTTTTTGAGCAGCAGCAAAAGTGATTTGTTTTGCTGATTCAGAACTGCTTTCAGAATCCTCTGCCAATTGCTCAAAGGTTGTTTGCTTCACAGGACTCATTTCAGAAAGATCTCCGAGATCTGTGGTTACAGATTGATCAAGAAGATCGAGGGACTGAGGTTTGGCTGACAGGTCACCTAATGAAATACCTGTGTCAGACCACAAACCACTTGATGACAATTGACTGTCTGTAGGGGATCTTAATTCTTCTTGTATAATTGAAGTAACTTTGGTTTTCTCCAGCATTGAAGAGGTCAAAGTAAACCCTTTTGAAAGTGTGGTTTCTTGAAAACCTTTCTCTTTTATGTCAAACTCAGATTGAAGTTTGATTTGTCCGAAATCAACTGTAGATTCTATGGCAACAAATCCAATTGTAGTGCTTGAGTCAGCCAAATCTTCGACTTCGGGTGAAATCCTATCGGCTGCTGCAGCGCACAACAAAAAATAAGAGAAAGAAAAGAAATAGAAAAAGGTAAAGGTTACAAAACCAAATAAGGTTATTAATAGTTGTAGTAATAGTAATAGTACAGATTAATGGATAAGATTAGCACTTAAATCAAGAAGATTTCTACTTAGAAGAGTAAAGTTTGAGCTGAGAGTGATGGATTAATTGGTTCGAAGTGTATCTTATAACAAATACAAATTTCTGCGGGAGCATCGAAATGAAAGACACTTTTATCTTGGCAAATATATTTAATTATCCTTTTTCTCTCTTATAGTATTACATTAAAGCTATTGCCAGGAGTGTAAGCAGCTCTTTCATTCAGAACAGCCTTCATTCATTCCAGCTAGGTCAGCATTCACTCTGTATAGTTGGTGAGAAAATGGAAAAAGAAATTTGAAAGTGAAACTAGAAAAATGAAAGAGTCTGTCTGCCTCTTTCCATGTGTGGGTGCAGCAAAAATGTCTCAAATCAGATAGGGAAAAGCAACAAGTTGAGCAGGAGTATTTCAAGAATACAATATATTTTCAAGGCATAAAGACTAAACAGAATATGGTTGACATTATGAAGTATTTTGCATGCAAGAATTCTTATCATTTAAAGCATTGTGATAAATTTGAAGCAAGCTCTTCTCTAAATCTAAAACATTATTTCACTAATAAAGTTTCAGCTTTCTCCTACACAATCAATCCAGTAACAAGAATGTTGATATTAGACTTTGTTCATGCTTGATATTTACATTTTCTGGTTGTGTTTTGAAAGGAAGACTTTTCAAATTCTTTCATATTAAAGAGAAAGTGTTAAATTGAACAATCGGCTAACTTTGAAGTGTTTTAGGTGGTACTCTTAACCAAACTTATCTATTTTTAATTCTTTTTTTGCTCAAAATAAACTAATAAGCCCAGAGCTTAAAGTATTATTATTATAATTTTGTTATTGTAGATTAAGCAAGAACATTAGTGGTTAATGTTTACTGAAGAAAGGTGTATAAATTTTTTATCAAAGTTCAACATCAGAAAGACTTTAACAGCATTTTGTTTGTTGTGAAGTAATCATGGTTTCTGTTGTTTAAGTTGTTTTCAAATGGTATAAACTTGTTTCATATATTCATATAAGTACATGATCAAAATGATTTTACTACAATTGTCATTTCATGCAGGTTAATACAACAAAAACATCTAAGGAAAAATAAACAAAGTAGTTTTAAACTACAAAAATCATTTAGTTTTGGGTTGCATCAATCACATGAGCTCAGTCAGTCTTCAACATACACACTTGGCAATAGATTAGTATGACATTGTTCACAAAGTGCAACAGTCAAAAGTTTCTCTTAAGACGAAATATCTTATTGGGATTTCTTTTGCAACATTAGCTACACTAATTGTGCAAACTCTACATTTCCTTGGAGAGGGTATTTATTATATATAGCGATCAAAAATGAACTTTTCTACTTGGGATTTAGACTTGAAAGCTTTCTTAGTTGCTTCCTTTCAAAATTTTGATTCGGAAGGGTTATGTGTCTTTCTTTAAGTTATTATACGGGGATTTACGATTTTTAATTTCAACAATTATGGTATATTATCTGTGAGTATTGAAGTTTCACTTACCTTCCTCCTCTGAAGATGTGAAACGTCGTTCTGAATCTTCTGTAGATTCTCGTTGTGGGCCTTTTTTGTAATGGGCAATGGCAGCCACTTCCTCAAGGGAAGGAGTGTCTAAAAGTCGAAACAGATTTATGTAATGGTTATATTGGTAAGTTTTCGAAATGCAAAGATTTTTCAAAGTGTTTTATTGTTTAAGAAGAGGAAGAAGAAGAAAGCTTGTGTAATGAACTTATTATTTTAACACTAAATTGCGTGAATGATAATAGTGCTGACTTCACAACAGTTCATTTTCATTGAATGTTGTGTTTTATTTAGTCGCTTGATTTTTTTTGATAAATGTGAACAAATAAGCTTAGAGATAATTCCAACCACAATAATCAATCCTGGCTGAGATAATCATCATATAGAAATGATTAATAAAGGCCAATCCAGGGATCAAAGATTTTGCCCAGACCAGGGATTAAACCTGTCATATACCAGTTTTCTCAGCCAGTTGTCATACCATTGAGCTACAACGACCCATTTATTATTGATGTTTGGAAGTAAAATGGTGGATTTGAGAAATGCCGCCTTTTCAAAAGGACATTTCATTCTAATAGTATTAAATATTTGTGCATTTTCTTTTTACATGATTTGTAAATTTAGATTTTGATTGAACTATTTTTAAGTTCTATCAATCCTTTTCAAAAAATTGATTTTTTGGTGCAAGCAGCATAAAAAGTAAAACAGTGTTCAAAAGCTTGATGAATTTTTTTTTGCTTGATAAATTTTTGAAAGTTTGAAATTCTTTTAGAGTGATTATAATATTATATTGGATAGCAAAAATTAGAACTTTTCAACCATAATATAAAGCAAAGTGTTGTGAAATAAATGTTCTGTTTTCCAAAACAATACCTTGCTCATTAGACTTCATGTCTTCAAACTTTTGTGACCTTTCGAGATCTTTTAAAAAAAGGACAAATTTATTTGTTAAGTCTCGTCTGAGGAAAGGTTTTAAATATTTCAAGATACTGTGTCTTGTATTACAACTAGCTAATTAAAGTATTCTATAGAGGTGATGTATGGTAAGATAGCTTTTCAGTTGATTAAAAAATGACTTTTTGAAACTCACCTTTTGTTTTTTCAATTTGATATGGGTCGATTGGACTTGGTGGTGGGGTGGAAGCAGTTTTTTCTTCGGGTCGAGATGTTGTGCCATTGTCATCAGTGAATGAAACTGCCTCTTCAAGGACGTCATCTTCATCCAAAACTGCATGAACGGCTTCACGTTCAATCAATATTGGTGCAGCAGCTATTTCTGGAGGTTGTGAGTAATGGTCACGCTCAATTTGCTGTTGCTGTTTTACCAGTTCCAATGCTTCCTCGTCACTGTCAGCAGTGCGATCAGGAGCCTCATGCAAGCGAATTTCGACATCTGTTGGATGAGATGGTTGACTTATCTCTTCTTCATCGCTTTCGTCAGGAGCCTCGTGTAAGCGAATTTCGACCTCGGTTGGATGAGATGGGCGGCTAGACTCGTCATCTTCCTCACTTTCGTCGGGAGCCTCGTGTAGGCGTATTTGGACCTCACTCGGATGAGTTGTTTGATCCTCAGACTCATCTGCTTCGCTGTCATCCGCCTCTACAGACTTTCTTGTCTGGGTTAAAATTTTGCCTTCATCTGCAAAGTCATTCTCATCTCGCCTCTTTTTGATAATAACCTCTTGACAAATTTCCTCCTCAACTTCCACTAATACCTCTGATTCCACTTGATTGGAGGAAAAGTTTCCTTGGACTTGAATCAAGGGTTCTTCATCACACTCCTCTTGAACTTCATCAGCTTCAGAATCTGTTCCTGCATTGGCCTCAGCCTCGGTGGTGGAATCTTTTGATTCTGTTTCGCTTTCTTTGTCTGTTGATTCCATGACGATGACTTTGGGATGTGGGATTGATGAGCTTCCACCATCTTCATCTTCTTGATAGCTCTTTTCATCGACGTCACAACTTTCATTAACATCTTCATCCAGTATTTCATGTTCCTCTGCTTGTTGTAATTTGAATGCAAGAGCTTCTTTGACAAAATCATCTTCCTGATCTTTAGAGGTAATATCAAAATTATCCAATTCAGAATTTTCTCTTTTTTCAACAAAAGTTTCAGCTTTTGCCACCATTGATGATTCTTGAACTAGAGACTCTTCCAAGGTCTCTTTGTAAATAGTTTCTTTTCTCAGTTCTTTTTCTTCAAATATATCATTTTCAAATCTCTCATGATAAGTGCTTCCTTCTCTGTGGTGAACTTCTTCAGTGACTACTGAGGTTAACTTAGAATCAATGACCTCGGATACCTTTTGTGAGCTTTCTACTTCTCTGGTGTAAAATGTTTTCTCTTCAGCTGAGTATTTTATTTCATTCTCTTCTTCAATACAATACTTTTGACTTTTCTCTAGCAGAATTTCATTCTCGTCTGTGATTGCCTTTGAATCGGAAACTGGAAAAAAATTTATTTGCCTTTTGTTACTTTTCTAAAAAGAGATTAACCATTTGACATTGTGAATAAAAAAAGTATATTGAAGTTTTTTGAGACATTTTTATAAGTGTTTGAGGTTATTGGTCAAAATAAGTTGCATTTTCTCATCAATTTTACATTTTTTAGCTTTACTCTAATAACATTCTTCAAAAGTGATAATTTTTGGTCTTAAAATCTTTTTTTATTTGATGGAGATCTGGTAGCACTTTAATAATAAATTACAATACAAAGTTTGCTTTTCATTCATCAAAAGTACATTAATATAAGGAGTCCCATTTTTAGACTAAAATTTGAACATCAAATTAATCCTTTCTCTAGTTGTCGTTGCTAAAGAGACTTTTTTCATAAAAACAAGATGACAATAATTTTTGGATTGATCAAAAGAAAGAAAAGTGAAAATAGTTGTGAGGAACATTTTTACCAAAAAAATGAGCACTAATAATCTCAAAAAATTTTAATTGTGAAAACACT
>Ga0194133_10005303_pt1 | contig 16514 bp, 11 predicted proteins | sample TA2KigOf40mmetaG_FD_155448 | JGI IMG/M metagenome (GOLD analysis project Ga0194133, IMG submission 155448) | Freshwater microbial communities from Lake Tanganyika, Tanzania - TA2015055 Kigoma Offshore 40m | ecosystem: Environmental > Aquatic > Freshwater > Lake | place: Tanzania: Lake... | reverse complement strand
GTTGAACCAATGTCAAATTGCTAGAGCATTTTATTCCGGAAGGAGATCCAAGCTACAAAATGACTACCATGCCATAAACAAGAAAACAAGCTTCTTTTTTCACCCAAAAAAACTCTTCTAATGTTGACAATATTCAGATTCTCAAAAGGAAAAACTGCCTCAATGTGTTTTCTTATTACCAAAAATATACTTAGTTGGCTTGCAACAAAAGTTTCTGTGGATCAAAAATGTTTGCTGTTATATACTGTATATATTGTTATATATTTTTAGACATATTGCACATATACTTTGGGGATTTATTCAGATGGGCCCTGACCCTGAGCCGCAGTAAATAAGAGGCCAACCCGTCTTTGACCCAGGTACTTTTTGACCCAGCCGAAGAGATTTTTTTTGACACGAAGTGAAAAAAATTGAAAAATTTGGGATTTTTAGGGGAAATTTTTCAAACCCAAAGCAAAGATGGCTGATCCGGCCCATCCCAAGCGACAAAACATTGACCCAACCCAGGTCAAATTTTTGACCCAGCTCTATCACTAGTTTTTGTAGCCTGATATAAAGGTACTCAGCTGGGGATTGCAGTACCAGCCTTAAACCCAAGGGCAAATAAAATAACATCAAACAAAAAGTGCAATAACCTAATAGCCAAATCAAGGCCTCTAAGTTACTGTATTTTGAGTTCATATCTGATGTCTGGTGTAACAACAGTTTATGTACTTTATGAACGTTATCCTATTCCAGATAAAGTTTTGGTAAAAATAGTCCGTCGTCTGAGAAAGAAGACGCATTGAATAAAAATTGAAAGGAAGCGATGTCATTTCTCTTTACGGTCAAAGTCTGACAGAGTGCCCAACCATTCCCTCCTTTTGATAATGTTACTTTCTTGATCTGTTACCATTTGTATTAAAGGGGTTATATCTATCGCCTTTTGATAAACGGCTTAATATTGATTTTTTTCTCGATTGAGGACAGTCATCCCTTGAGAATACATTGTTTGCATGTCTTCCAAGCTATTTTCAGACTGCCTCACTCAGAGCATTTTCTACTGGACATTAATTTTGATTCTGTGTAACCATTTTGTTGTTTGAATACAGGATTTGTGATAATCAAATGTGATGTCTTAATCAAATTACATTCATATCTAAACCATCAATGAACACTAATTAACTTTTACTGGGGTCGCCATGGCTGAGAGGTCATAGGCACCTGACTGAGAACTAAGATCTAAGGTTGTGGTTGTGGGTTCAATCCCCGGCTGGCCATGCCAGCAATTTTTCAACCCAGGATTGCAAAAAAATCAACAAGACACTCTCAGTCAGGGTAATAGTAATCTGCAGTGGCCATAAACTTCTATGGCTAGACTCTTATAAAGGTGTTGGTTGCGCATCAACATCGCCTGAGTCTATACTGCACAAGATTATTATTATTATTATTATTATTTTACAAACAAATGAAACAAAGATCTCAAAAATTGTAAAATTAGGTGAATTCAATATTTTTATTGGTATGTCTTAAGTATTAGACTAGCTGGCCTGCAGCCAGACTGCCTTATGCTGTTCCCTGGTTTGGCCTGCGACCAGCCAGACGCACTCACCATTACTCTGTTTCTGGCTGGCCTGTGGCCGCACTCACCCAGAATTTGGGAGTGATGAGGAGGCCTGCAGCCAGACCGCCTGACACTGTTACTTGTTGGCCTGAGGCTTGCAAGCTACTCACACCTCTGCAGGGTATATGCAACCTTACGCTGTGTTTTGGTTGGCCTGCAGCCAGCCAGATACTTAGACCCCTTTGTGCTGAGTGGTACCTTATGCTGTTTCTGGCTGCCCTGCAGTGGTACTCCTGGCTTTTGAAAGCAAAGCAATCCACAAAAGGTTGCTATCCTTACCTTACCTACTCAAACATTGCAGGCCAAACCGTGTGGCTTCTCATCGTTTATGACTAATAAGGCTCAGGGGAAATGTTAATCATGTGCTGGTGGAGAAATATCAGAGTGAATGAGATTACTCAATGACAATTGCACCAACAAAGATAAGAATCAATGCTGGAATGTTTGACGATGGATCATCAGCCCTAGTATAAGCTGGGAATAGCAATGATGCGCATCTTGGGTTGCTAACTCCCTTTTGTCTACAAGAAGCAGTTGAAGCGTTGAAAGAAAGTGGGAATAGATGATAGATTTGGCATCTCATGACAATTTATGGTAAATCAAGTTGAGGATTTGAACGTCAAGAAATAAGGCCAATGCGATACTTATTTGAGTAAGAGGCAGTATGGAAGTCTAGATGATCCGGGAATCAGAATCAACGATCAGAGCAAAATTAATATTAACTGTTTGATTGGAAAGGAATGTTTCCTAGTACCAGAAGGGAATGGTTGACGGTATTCTTAGAGGAACCAGCAAAATGTTGATCAACGAAATGGTCTTAATGAAATAAAAAGAGCTATTAAGTTATTACTCAATAACCATTGCACCAACAAAGAAAAGAATCAATGCTGAAGTGTTTGACAATGGAACATCAGCCATAGTCTAAGCTGGGAATAGCAACAATGCGCATCAAATGCTAACTCCCTTTTGTCTACAAGAAGCAGTTGAAGCGTGGAAAGAAGGTGTGAATAGATGATAGATTTGATAGTTGAGGATTTGAACGTCAAGAAATAAGGCCAATGTGTTCCTTATTTGAGTAAGAGGCAGTATAGAAGTCTAGATGATCGGGGAATCAGAATTAACGAACGGAGCGAAATCAATATTAACTGTTTGAAAGGAAAGGAAAGCTTCCTAATACCCGAAGGGAATGGTTGTCGGTATTCTTAAAGGAGAACACCAGCAGAATGTCGATCAATGAAATGCTCTTAATGAAATAAACCCATAACTTACACCTTAAAAAAGTGCAAAAGCACCTTTTTTCTAGAGGCAGAAAGTAAAAGTTCTGAATTTTCATAATCAAATGAAGGGCTTTTTTCTTGCAATGTGACTTGCCACAAAGGCCAATACCTGCTTCACTAGCCATTCATTAAAAACTTTTTTCTTCTTTTCTGGTGATCTTCTATTTTTTTGTGTGGCCAGTCTCTTTTAAGTCAAGTCAATCCATCGTATGGGAAAGAAGCATAAACAGATACAGATAAAAAGAGAAAAGATGTAAATAAAAAAAGTTCAACAATAGAGCTGAATTAAGGACTTTGACATTGACATTCAAAGCAAAATATTTGCTTATTTCTATGAAGTTATGTTTGCTCTTTGAGCAGCCCAATGGTGATGGTGATAATAATAATAGTTTAATATTTGTGAAAGAAATCTGCGATCTAGGAGAGTACGGTTAACAGCGTGTTCGCTTACCCGCACAGTGTGCCTACCTACAAGTTTGCTTACGTACGAGTTCTCCTACCTACGAGTTTACCAACCCAGTACAGAAGATTAACAGTTTGCCTACCTGACTAGTTTACCGATGTCAAATTCACCTTCTGGCGTAACCCGGGGCCTGGGTGTTAAGTCCTGCAGGGTTGGGCCCAGATTGTAAGCCCTACAGGATTAGACTCAGACGGTTGAACTAGATTTGGTTTGGTTAGATTAGCATTAAAATAGGGCCTGCAAGTAAGGCCCAGGGCTCACTAGGGTCTTTATTTAGAGGTTAACGAACTGGTAATCTTATGTACTGGGTAAGCAAACTTGTAGTCAAGCGAAATGGGGGTAAGTGAAGCTGTAGGTAGGCAAACTCTTCTGGTATCTGAAATCTGCCAGGCTATGACAGACTATTTTCCTTTCAAAATAAAAGAGCTAAAGAGACTGAACTGTTTATTGAAAACAACCGATCTATTTAATATGTTTTATCCAAAAGCCGATTCATTAGTAAATCATGTAAACACTTGTGATTAAGTCATGTAAGGAACATGTAACAGAATATTGTATCTTTTGTACAATTTAAAGCGTAAATATATAAACTCTTCTAAATGGGACAATCAGACTACAAAATTTACGAAGATTATATGAAGCAACAAAATGGATAAGAAAGCATGACAAATTAAGCTCCAAAAGCAGCAACCCTTTTTTCTTACAACCAAAACAAGAGAAACTGTTTTTTAAGAAAACACCTATACAGGAAACCACCTGAAATTTTGCAGAAAGGACCCCTCGAGCAATCCCTATAAAAAGGCTCAATTTGACAAATACGTTGCGAGTGTTTTTTTAACTGTTCAGAGCGTCCACTATGTCCCTGCAAAAGTACTTGCTATGTGTTGTACCCCACCCCGTCTTGATTTTATCAGCTGTTTTGTTTCAAGTTGTCATTGATTGACACATATTTAAGGTAACAATAAAAGCCTTAATCATCAATTTTTGGGCTATGACTTTAAGGGAAGGGCTTAAGAAAGAGAATATTAGGTTAATATTTTGGATGTCAGCTGTTAATACTCTTTTACAGATAATTTTGTTTTCTTGCTAAGTTTTCTGATTGGTTTTTTCTTGACTTTTCAACCAATGAAATGAAAATAATTTAGAGCTTCATTAGTTATTGCTTGATATATGATTAAGATTTGTTAAGATAACCAAATTATGCAAATCATGAATCAGTGGATAATTTTACATGCATAAGAAAATAATGAAGAAAATTTATTTTCATTTTAAGTTTGACAACTTATGAATTTCACATTTAGAGAGACAGTTGAATCTGTTTGATTAAAAATATTATTTTTTTAAAGCTAACCTATTTTGTTTTGAAAATTTTATTGATGAGGTGGGCTTTCTTTAATGCTTGTTCAATAAGCTTCTTGACTGAAGATTAACAATTTCTATAACCAAGATAGTGATTGTTTTCAAACACTGCCCAATGATGCCTTGCACTTTTGGCTCTTCGGAAGTTCTGTCAATCAGAATTGGTGGTTATAAGATTGTATCAATATTTAACGTCAGGTTGAAAGGAATGTGGTTAGTATCAGAAGGGAAGAGAAAGCGGTATTATTAAAGGTTAATATCAGATTAAAGTTGTCATTGAATCAAACGGTGTGGTGATCAAAATATCACTAAGAAATTCATTGAGTTGATCGTAACTTTACAATACCTTGTGTAGCAAACGTCACGAACGTGTACCAGAAAAAAAGCCTTTTCTCTATTTTAAATCCTTTTCACTTCTGTCTTCTCAATTAGAATACAATCATTCTCCAAGGTCAAAAAGCTGAGAAAGTAAGTAACTGCAGATGCCCAATCTCATCAAACATACGGAATTACAGAACACACCCAACGTAAATCCCTTGATTATACTACAAGGTTTCAAAGATCTGTAGGTTCCTTTTGGTATACGTGCCCGTTCTGTGATTCCCATATCCATGTTCAGAATGGACACGGACGTGTCTCCCAGCGTTTGCACACTTTTACCTTCTGAAGACGATTATATTGTAATTGGATACAGGCAGTAATAAATAAAATTCAGTGTAGAATAAATGTTTGTTTTATCTTGGGAGACATTCATGACACAAAATCTGACCAGCACCATCTTATTTTTTGCATAGACAAATACACTCTACCTTGAAGGTAGAAAGTTAAAACTTATCCAACTACTAGTTTTGAGAACTGAATATTAGATTCAATACACAACTCCACTTCAGATGATAAATTGAAGAATAATCAACCATGAAAGTGTGCCGCGGTTGACAGCTAACATTAGACGATACACGTGCTTTACCATAAAATTGGTATGTAGATATATCTCAAATGCTGTAAACTTACACCATATTCACATGTACGACAACATACCTTTTGTAATATGTCCCAATATTCAATTTTTAAGATCTTTCAAAGTAATTACACGTTTGGCAAGCATTACCTCATCTGCAAATTGGATCATAATATTCGTTCACACACACAAATGACTATTTCATGGAAAAATTTGTGTATACACTGGCCTTTTCAGGTAGGGCTTACTAAAAAAATTGTGGTGAAAACAGTTTTGAGTTTTGTAAAATAAGCTGTCAATCAGTCATTTGATGAAAGCTGATTATAAAAAGTGTCAAAAGCAAATTTATAGCGCCATTAAGTTATCATTACAGCAAAAAATGAACATGAACTAATTTTATTCAAATCATTTGAGTCAAAGTAGAAAAAAGAGTAATTTTAGTGTCATGACACAAAAATAATTTTCAAAGTGGATTGATTTATACTTTGAATTTGTGAAAAAAATCAAGAACATTATAAAACACATGAACATGTAATCAACAAAATCACCTGACCTATGAGCAAGAAACATAATTTAGATCAAAATTAGGGATAAAGGTTGTAATCAACAAGGTGCCCATAATGGTAAAAACAGCTTTTCTTTTGTTAACAATAGGTATACCAAAAAAAGTACTCTATTTGAAGGAGTCATGATAACATCTTTAGCCTTCAGAAATACCCCATCCTTGAAGATAGATGAAAGAGATGAGAAACTCTGTAACAATCACTACGACAATGCGTTTACATCTCGGCTGAAAGACGCCAATCCTCCATGCAGTTACGTACTAATCAGAAGAATTGAGGTCAGGGTTTCGTCTATCCACCAATCATTGGCGATCCCCAGACATCACTTCCAACAAATCAAAGAAAGCACCACCAATGAACCAATCATCAGACTCCATTTCTCCAAGGATAACTAATGACAAGACACTAAAGAAGGTATACTGCATAAGAAGTCCTCTCGGCAGAAATTTACGAGGAGCGTAAACTCAGCTATTTCTCCTGGTTTAAGAATGGACAATCTGAAGCCCTTTCCAACTGCAGTTTGTTTAGCTAAAAGGGTAGAGTGTTGGAGCCAAGACCAACAAGAGGTGGGAATGAAGTACCATAACAGCAGCCAGTTTAGAATGAACTATAGCTAGCTAGGTTAGGAAGAAATGAGAATCAATAATGGAATATTGTTTGATATGACTTTTTTGTAGAAAGTGAAGTTAAAATATCGTGAAGCGATTAAAAAGTAAAATGGGAAAAGAGCGCACACTACAATACTATGTTATTTATAAGAGCATAACATGGTACTTTTACTATTTATATCCTAATGAGAGGGACCAGGAGAATTCAGCATTGCTCTGGGATCCTAAGAGACTCTCATATCTCATCATTTGGGAGATTACTGATCCGAAGGTTCAGATCATCATGGACTTGCACATGAAGATAAAAGGGAGATAAAAGAGTGTCTTCATACATAACTTAAGCACGATAACTTAACCATACAGAACAAGACGTCTCTTATATTTACTTTTTGTACATACGCTGATTCAAATTTTAGTTAGATTGTTCACTGAATCAACATATTTAGCCTATGTTACAAAATTTTGCATGTATGAACAATCCAAAATCCCATTGATATGATTACCTGAAAAGAGTCAGGATGGTCAAGTATGTTACGCACTAGTTTCCTTCCTGGTGGCCCAGGCTTTGACTCCTGCCTGAGGTAAACAGCTACCTTTAAAAAATCATCACTTACTGTGCCTTACATGATCTCGAATCGCAATCCAAAACAGAACAATCCCAACCACATTGATATGATTATCTGAAAGGAGTCAGGATGGTCATGTATGTTACGCACTAGATTACCTTCCCGGTGGCCCAGGCTTTGACTCCTGCCTGAGGTAACCAGCTACCTTTAAAAAATCACCACGTGATCTCGAATCGCAAGGCGTACTTAAAAAATTGAAAAAAAGCATATAATAAACAGAATTTGAAGCTTCAAATGACCTCACTAAAACAGGACAATGGAAATATTTGGGAAAACGTCGTTTCGCCTACTGCCATTTTGACTAATGTCGTTTAGCCTATGACGGTTCCCCTAATGATGGTTCGTATTATGGCGACAGCAATGACGGCAACAAAGGTGACAACGACGACGGGTTAGGTAGCCCCGTAGGGTTAGGTTAGGTAGGTTGGGTGGGTCTGCTTAGGTTAGGTTAGGTAAGCAATAAAGTCGTCGTCATCGTAGGCGAAACGTAATAGTAGACAAACTGTTGTAGGCAAAACGACAGTTGTCGAAAGTCCTGTAGGCGAAACGACACATGGTATCGAAATATTTTTGTCTTTATTTTATGATATGTTTTACTTTTATCTCTGACTAGAGATAAAAAACAATTTTTACTTTGCATGCCATTTTTGCATCCCCAATTACAATTAGCCAATAAGAAGTTATTAATCCTCAACCAAATGCACAAGATCCACAAAATAAGCTATTCCAGATGTTATCTGGAGTAGATAAGGCTTTGTCTGACATACTCAAAAAAGTTGCACATACTTGGAACAAAAGTAGAGGATATCTTGTGTTTCTTTCTTCAGTCAATGAATACTCATTTCCCAATCTTCAAAAAACTGCTGATATTAATCCAATCTCTGAGTGGCTTTCCTAGTATTAAATAATTTGACCATTTGGCTAGGGGGGATAGTGAAGAAAAAAATCTTTTTTATGGATAGGGTGAGTGTTGGGAGATTCATTATTGCAATAAGGAACAGATGAGCCTTTGCTGTAGTAGGTCAATTATAGCTATAACAGTGAATGAAAAAAATATGCAATGAAATTTTGCTCATCTGTAACTAATATTGTCTTAAAACAGAGTAGTAAAATTCCCTACAAAAATACAAATCGGATGAAGAAGCAGTCAGTAATTCGAAATGAAATTAGATGCAAAACAAGGGGACGAGAACTGACCAGGAACGTTTGAAAGAATCGGAATCACATCAAGTTAAGAAGAAAGATACAGACCAGCGCCATCTGGGAGGCCAACAAATGAGATGAGCAACAAATCAACCTACAACATCACTCATGCTCCATCAAAAAAGGAGTCAAGGAAGCGTCAACGAATGAACACCCAGTGTCATTCGAGCATGGACCCACCAGTAAACACGGATACCAAAGTCAACTGACGTCACTTCTGAGCAATTAGAAAAGGATGTCATCTGATGAGCCAATTTGGCTTCGCCACACCATGGACACGTCCATCCAAAGGGACCAATGACGGAAAACCAGTGAGGTCATTGGAAAAGAGTAGATTGCTGACCTCTTCTGGGTAGACCTTATTTTGAGCTGCTTGTAATAACACAAATATGCAATAACTCATAATAATCATAGTAATAACTCATGATCAAATTTAATGTCTGAATTGTTATTTTTTTTTAATCAATTATAAAGTCTGCCTTGCAAAATTGCGTTCATTAAACATAGACTGTTAATGGTCCTTTTTTTTTATCTGTGAGTTACCCCTGGAGGGAGTCGAACCTGGATCGCTCAGTTGGAATTCTGGCATGTAACCCACTGGAGCACCCTGACTTTAAAACCAATGCCTACCACCACTTTTTTTAAGTCCGCCTTGCGACTCGAAGTCATGAAAGGCACACTGGGCGGTTTTTTCTGATGATCCTTTTTTTATGGTAAATTACCCCGGGCGGGAGTCGAACCCGGGTTGCTGGGATGGAAATCCAGCTTTTTACCACTGTACCACCCTGACTCCCATTTAACCACAAATTTTCTTAATTCATTTGGAAATTGTTACAAGCATGTTCCAACCCAAAAATTCATAATTAGGTAATCAATAAGAAAGTTACAGCAAAGATTAGAAAGCTGCCAATTGGTGAAAATAATTTTCAATCAAATAAAATATTTTTTTATTACCTTTTGTACTTTTTGAATAATATGAGATAGATTTAAAACTCACATTCACTTCATAGCCAACCTAACCAACAACTGAAAGTAAAAACTTGTTAACATGGGAAGAAGCAGAGAATTGTAGCTCTCATTGCTGGTTATTCATAAATACACACTCTTGGGAGGAAAAAATCAGAAAGACTTTTTCATGATACATTTTTAAAGTAAATTTTAACATCCTCAAAAAAAATTAATGTAAAATGTTCATCAATTTTTCAATTATACTTTGATATAAGATTAAACTCTTAGGCAATTTTGTGACTTGAACTTCACCAAAACTATCTAAAAATAAGGTTTTTTTGAGCAGCAATTTTAACTTGAGAATTTTTTTAGTGGAGGATAACAAATACTTTTAATTATGCAAGACTAGCTGAGGTTACTTGGATGAAATTTAAACATTTTTTTGAATTTATAAACAATTTTGTTAGGTGTTTCCTTCAGCTTTTAGTGTTTTTAGCCTCCCACGCCCCCCGGAGGTAGGGTTAGAGATATAAAACTATCGTCATTTTACCCACATGGTTCAGCTGAACCTTTCTGCCAAATTTCACTGATTTTGGGACCGCAGTTTGGGAGACTATAAGGTTCTGACATCCTGACACACTGACACATTTTGAATTTTATTTATATATAGATAGATAAAGTAGCTTAACAACTTGGCGAGTGCGGTGTTGTGATTTAGAGTGACGATGAGCGTTCGCGTGATTGTGAACATCAGAAAACCCTGCAATGACCTGCCCGAGCAAGATAAAATTAGGTAGACCGGTATTTTTTGCTCGGAGAAAAATACCTAAACCTCCCAAGCGACCAATCCCCCCCACCAAACCCATCAACTTTGCAATCGCCATCAATCATCTTTGAAATCAGATCTTCTCTATCTTTTTTGCTTTTGACCTCCATCTTTGACCTCAAAATCTTCCTCAGTTTGAAGCTAGTAATGTTAAAATTTGCATGAAGACAGGATGATTCAACACCAAAATATTACTTTTACCACACTTTACTCTAAAATGAAGCACAAAGCCAGCATTGAATCGATTTTCCTAGACCCCAAGCTTTTAAGTTAAGGGGTGGAATTAATCAATGGCACTATAAATATTGGAACAATCCAATCTCAGTCACACAACCTAAATAGCTATTTGCAATTAAACTCAAATATCTCAGCTCCCAGACAAAAGTTAAAAAATCTGACTCCATTTAATGAACCCCCATGCCAAATTTCAACCCAATAGCACCAGTTGTAAGAGATAGTAGCGGCAGATGCACGAAATTTATTTTTACACGAGCCCTATGGAAATTTCTAAACATCCTCCCTTTGCTTTGCTTTGGTCGCTCGGGGGGATCAATACTGAACTTTTTATTGATAGAGCAGCAGCCCTTTAAATAGGAAAGACTATTAGAAATACGGTGCTATGAAATTTGTCGAATCACGATTCATCGAATTTCCGGTCCGTCAAAAATTTGTTTGACCGAAAATTCATTCTGTTGAATTTCTGGTTCCCCGAACTCACGATCCGTCGAATTTCCGATTGTTCAAAATTAACGATTTGTCGAATTTCCGATTGTTCAAAATTAACGATTTGTCGAATTTCCAGTTTGTTGAATCTCCATTTTACTGAATTTCCAGTTCTAACCTTCCCTACCTTAACCTAACCCTGCGAGGCTAACCTAACTGGGCCAGTACTTTGAACTACACGACCCTGGTTAGGTTAGCACCGCAGGGTTAGGTCCTGTTAGTCCCACAGGGTTAGGTCCTGTCACCCCCGCAGGGTTAGGTCTTGTTAGCCCCGCAAGGTTAGGTCCTGTTAACCCAGCAGGGTTAGGTTAGCTTAGGTTAATTTGACGAATTGTTAATTTGACAGAACGAATTTTTGGTAAAAACAGAGATTTGACGGAACAAATTTTTGCTAAACGGCCATTCGAGTGAATTAATTTTAGGTAAAATGGCCATTTGATGAATCGTGATTTGACGGATTTTCATAGCACCAGAAATACTAAGCAAGGTTGACCCCATTGTTATCACAAAAGTAGAGCAAATTTTGGCCATACACCCCATGCATTCTTACTTCTTTTATACTCTTGTGGAAATTTTTTTGTTCACTCTCCAAACCTCTTCAAAAAGATAACTTTGAAGACAGAATAAAAAAAGCTATAAATTAATTTCAAATTTAAATTAAGTCTAAATTTATTTCAAGCTGTCAAAAGAAGTGAAGTGTTCAACACTGATTTTTTTAAAAAAAATTTACTTTTTCCTTAAAGTTCCTAACTTTTGATATAAAGTTACTCACATTTCTAGAAGCCTTTGGCTGGACGATCTGACAAGGCACAGTTCTCTACGAATACTTATTCTGAATTCACTTTGTTTACATCGACTTTTGGCAGACAGACAGTTAAAATTTGAATAAGTTCTGGAGGGTAAATCACCAAAATCCCTAAAATAAAAGTACAAACCTCTTAAAAATATATGGTAAGTTGGTTTCTTTGATTCAGGATCAGAAAATTTGAAAATCAGTTTGTTTTTTTGGGGTTATCCACTTGAAAATGTCTGAAAAAATGAACTTGGCTTTATATTCAATGAATTTCATGTTGACTTTTTAGTGATTATATACTAAACTGAAATAAGCTTGTCTTGACATTTCGTGGCATTTTAAAGCAAAGTTTTAAAAATGTTTAATAGGTATAATCCTCTGCAACTTCTAAATGGCTTTCAAGCATGCAACTGTCAAATTTTTTACTTGTACATATGTTCTTTTTTTTCACTGATTTATGATTTAAAAATGTAAATTTTTTAACTTTTGAATTAAATGGAAGCATGAATCAGCTCAAAGAAATTTGTGAATGTCAGCATAAAAGAATTTTTATTTTTTGAATTTGCAGGTCCCACCCTACTAGATGGCTTTCTTGAGTCTGACAAAAGGTCACCAACTCTACATGGAATCTGATGCACGTTAGCAAAAATTAAGATGCCACCAAAACGAAAGCCCCGTGGAGGAGGTGTCAGGGCTGCCACGCGTTCTTCCAAAAGAAAGGCTGTTGCTATTCCTTCTCCATCACCGTCACCTTCGCCTCCTCCACGGCCAGCCGTAGAAGACTCAGATTCTGAAACTGGACAGGAGAATGTTAAGGTCTCGCTCAAAAGTCAGGTCCCTTCAGCAACCACGGTGACCACTCCTCCCCAGCCATTGGTGACCCCTTCTAAAGTGGCTCCAGTTTCAGTTACTCCCATACCCACAACTCCAGTGACACCTGGTAATTTTGTTACATCTGAAAAAAATAATCAGAGATTAAAAACTCACATTTAAGGTGCTCCTGGAACACCTGGTCCATATCCTATGCACCAGGCTCCAACTGCTGGAGTACCTCCACCGAACTCAGCAGGCCCCAACCCTAGCAGTGCTTTTGAAATAGATCTTCCCCCTGAACTTCTAAATCAAGGATGGAGAAAATTTTGGTATCCATTAAACTGTTTGTTTGTGGAAATGAAATTGCTAATTTTCAAATAACTTATGTGAAAATGTAGGTCTCGAAGAGAAAACAGGCCCTACTTTTTTAATCGATTATCTGGACAGACGATGTGGGAAATGCCACCACCTTTTGGCAACCATCACCAAAACCCACTTTCAGATCCTTTAGGAATCAGCCAAGTAGCTCTTAAAATTCAATTCAAAGTACCTGGTGATTTTATACTCTTGATTTTTCAGAGTGGTTCTGTGCCTCACTCCAACAGCCAACACCTTATTCAGTCTCCACATCTGAATCAGACTGTATCGGTGTGTGTTTAATTATTTCTAATGAAATGATTCTTGTAAGCTTTACTTTTTACTCATACCTTTGCAGATGAAACCAAGGCAGCAAGATGAAATCGCAGGATCAGTGAGTAAACGTTTTACTGTATCTGGACCATGGGATCTTGAGGTTCCCACAAATGTCATCCTATACGAGCGACAGCCAATCATGCTACCTCATCCGCACCCGGATGTGGAAGTTTTAAGATACCAGCTAGTGATGAAGTTGAGGCAAACTTTTCAGGAAATGTGCCACTCAAGAGAAGGTTTTCTTTAGAACTTGTCAGGAAGATAATGAACAATTTCAAAATCTCCTTTTGTAGGTATTGATGCTCCTCGAGAAAGCTTTAACCGCTGGTTGTTGGAGCGGAAAACAATGGATCAAGGCAAAGACCCTGTCTTACCATCCATTTGCATGCCGGAAATTTCCATGTCAATGTACAGAGAAATCATGAATGATATCCCTATGAAACTTGTCAAGCCAAAGTTTACAGGTTAGGAGAAAATCAGTTTGACTGTTTGTAAAATGGCTTAATTGAGTGGTTGTTGTTGATGTTTTTAAGGTGAGGCACGAAAGCAACTGTCTAAATATTGTGAAGCAGCAAAAAAACTGATGGACGTCAGAAGTGCATCATCTGAAAGTAGGAAAATTGTGAAATGGAATGTAGAAGATACATTCAACTGGCTACGAAGGACAGTTGGTGCCAATTATGACGACTTTCAAGAAAGACTCAAACACATAAAAGTAATTGAAATACCTTTTGTTCATAAAAGGGATGGTTTTTTAATTCTTCATGTTTCTTTATTACAGACCCAGTGTCAACCTCACATTATGGAAGCAGCAAAAACATCTGTTGAGGGTATTTGCAAGAAAATGTTCACATTGTCTAGTGATTATGCTCAAAAAGTGAAAGAAAAGAATGCAGAAATTCTCAAAGAATCTAATATTTCAGGTATATATGTTAAAGCTTTTTATTTATTCAAAACATTTTCTAACTTTTTTACCTTTTTAGAGCACAGTGTTCGTGTGAATGTACCCTTTCAATGCAAAGTGTGGTGTTATCCAGTGCAGTTTGCACTTCCCAGTCCAAGACTGCCTATTGTGGAGTTCTTTCAAGACAAAGAACAAACACAACTAAGATTTAAGGGAGAAGTTATGAGGATCAATAATAGCTACTTGAGCAAATTGGTAACTTTAATTTAATTTACTTACCCCGAAAGAAAAGTTCCTTCCTAATAAACTTTGAATGTATTTGTAGGAACAACTTTATCGTTATGGCTGTGCCGATGACAGAAAGTTTGAGCATTTTCTGACTCGAGTTTGGTGCTTGCTTAAACGTTACAGTGCCTTCTTTGGGACTGGCCAGGGTAAACTTTCATTTTTTTAAATATCCTAGGCAAATCCTGTTGTTGCTTTGAGAAATAAGACCAATGAGATACCAACTTTATATTAGAGAAACGTGCTGAGTTTTATATGCCCTAGAGATGGATCAGGATATTTTGACAATCGGATCAGAATATTTGAATAGTCGGATAAGGGATTATCAGAGGGAAACATCTTTGATATTTACCTTGCAACCCGTTATGGGAAAGTAGCGGTAAATATTGACATTTCCAAGAAGGGGCTGCCTGTTTGACAGGTGGCCGACATTCTTGACAGAAATGGGTGATCAAAGAGAGGTGTCTCTGATGGGCGATTCTTTCAAGAGAGGGAAGCACGTGCAGAAATATAGAAATTCTTTAGGAATAAATAATACCAAAGTTCTGTAGAATGATGAATTTTGCTATAATACCAATAAGTTTAACTTTGTCTTTAAACTATAATTAATTTTTCAGGAGAAGGTGCTCAAAATCAAGGAGCTTTGCCCCTCACAGTTTTGGAATGTTTGAACAAAGACTTTGGTGTTACATTTGAGTGTTTTGCATCTCCACTTAATTGCTATTTCAGACAATTTTGCTCAGCTTTTCCAGATATTGATTCTTACTTTGGCTCAAGAGGGTTAGCTTTCAATTGCCATCAAAATTGTTGCTTTGCTAATTATTTTCTATTGAATTCCAGACAAATATTAGACTTCAAACCAATTTGTGGAAGTTTTGAGGCCAATCCTCCATTTTGTGAGGAACTTATGGATGCCATGGTGTCTCATTTTGAAAAGCTGTTGTCTGAAAGTCAGGAGCCTCTTTCCTTCATTGTTTTTTTGCCAGAGTGGAGAGAACCAACGCCTTCAGCATTGAAAAACTTAGAAGGATCCAGGTCATTTTCAATTTGGAAAAAAATCCTGATTGGATGTGCAAAGGAAAGTTTTTGTTTTAGATGGAAACGACGCCAGGTTATTGTTCCAGCCCTTGAACATGAATACAGGCATGGCTTTCAACATATTTGTCCCAAGTAAGATTTCTACAATTTCAATAAAGGTCATATGTTGAGAAATAAAATCATTGAGATTAAGATTTACTGTTGGATTAGAAAGAATGTGGCTCATATCCGGGGTTGCCGTGGCTGAGAGGTCATAGGCAACCTGACCAAGAACTAAGATCTAAGGTTGCGGGTTCAATCTCCAGCAGCCCATGCCAGCAATTTTTCAACCCCGGATTGCAAAAAAACAATCAACAAGACGCTCTCAGAATAGTAATCTGCAGTGACCATGCGTACTTCGATGGCAGGACTCTTATAAAGGTGTTGATCGCACATTTATATCGAATGAGTCTATACTGCACAAGATTATTATTATTATTATATCAGAAATGAATGTAGACTTACTGAACTTAAGTGACAAGCATGGTCATGTCGCTTAGAGTCGGGTAAGGCGTGTTAAACTTCTGTAACTCCTATCTTTCCGTCTATGAGTGCCTAAGGCCCCCCAGTTCTTATTAAAAAAACGCAAGGTGTTTAGGAATGCTCATAATACGTTTATTAAAATAGGTACTTTTTAATACTTTACACATACTATCCTTATAATAATCTCCTAATTACTTCGTAAACTTATGTCTAAGCTGGCCGAATATAACTAGTTCACTAAAATAAGGCACGCAGGCCTTTTTATGGATATGTGAGGCGGGAGCGCAGTGATCAAGTGCACTCAGGGAT
>Ga0194133_10005301_pt1 | contig 16520 bp, 9 predicted proteins | sample TA2KigOf40mmetaG_FD_155448 | JGI IMG/M metagenome (GOLD analysis project Ga0194133, IMG submission 155448) | Freshwater microbial communities from Lake Tanganyika, Tanzania - TA2015055 Kigoma Offshore 40m | ecosystem: Environmental > Aquatic > Freshwater > Lake | place: Tanzania: Lake Tanganyika... | reverse complement strand
GATCCCGCTTTACTCGTTTAAGACGAGGAATATCGAACCTTAAGAACTCTATTCTATCTAGGGTAGGAGCGTGGTTCATAAGAAAGGCCACCTCAGCCTCATAAAGATTTCCGGATAGAAAAGAGTGTCTACACACTTCCCAACTGACATTACAGACAGCTGCTCCGTGAAATCAGAGTTATGAAAATAATCCCAAGAAAGGGCACTTAAAATGTAAATCAGGCAACTCAACCCCTTTTTATTGCTAACTAAAAAGTATAAAAGCAAGTCCTCCTTTTATCTGGTTATGGAGTTTTAGTTCAAACCTTGCCAAGTTCACAAGTATCACCATGTGCTGTCTGCCTGATTGGCTCCAAGCCCTTTGTTGTTTGTTCACCTGTTGTTTTTGAAGTGTACCATCTTTGTTTCCAAGGTAATAAAATATTTCCATATTACTTTGACTCTTCATTATAACGGGTGGGAAAGAAACTCAAAGATCCAGACAGACTGATTGATTCTCAGGGAGTGAGTTGATTCACACAAAACCACTCACTACATTTATCTATGACCCCAAATAGCCAAAAGTTAATCAAGCAGATTTATACATCCCAAAATAATTTTCATGTGGACATTTTTCAACAAATAAGCAAACTTATAAATTGTTATTCTAATATCATGGAGCCTGCAGTTCTGATTATTGGTCAAAATCTGAGGATATCTGGATTGTGTTTGGCACTCTGCAGCAACCAGGATTCCATAAAAATTTACATGCTTGTATTAAAAAAGAATTTTAAATTAAGAAGACGGGTATTTTTTTGTGCGAGGAAAAATACCTAATCCTCCTTAGCGACCTGCCTACATAAAAATATTTCAGAAGTAAATACAAAACTTTGAACTTCAAAATCGCAGCTTCTAGGCAAAGTATCAAAAATCTGATTGGTAACTTTTGAGCCATCTATGTAAGAATTATGCATGCCAATTTTCAGGCCTCTAGCTTCATTGATGTGGGAAGTGAATGAGAGGTGAAGGACGAAGGACGTCATGGCTGATCCCTATTCAAAATTTCTTAACCCTCCCTTTGGTTCGCTCAGGAGGGATAAATGTTAAAACTATATTTTTTTTTACCATCTGCCATAACCTCTCAAAATGAAGTTTTGATTATGACGGAAACTTCTTCAAATGAACTTTTTATTGAAAGACCATCTCAAGCCTCAAAACAAATTTGTGAGAAAATAAAGAAAAGTTCAGGACTATTTAGCCCAACTCATATAGGGTTTCTCATGGTACAGGCTTACAGCACTGACTACATGGACAATATGAAGTAGTATCTGAACAGTGGTTGGGTCTCTGTGGCTATTAATCTTAAACCCCAGACTACCAAAAAGTGAACCATGCAGACTGCAATTTATAAGTTTTAAAAATGTGTCAGGTTTTTTAAAGTACACCTTGTGAATTTTTTTATTGAGGACATACTGGGGCTAGGATAGAATACATGGTGTTGAAGCAACCCGGGGTCAATGGTTACCTGGAGGTGTTGGGAAGTGATGGGTCCGGGTCAATTTTTTGTGGCTCGGGTTGGGTCGTATCAGGTCAGTCATATATGGTTTGGGTTTGAATTTGGAAATTGTCCCCTAAAAATGTCAAATTTTTCAATTTTTTTCCCCTTCGGGTCAAAAAAATCTCTTCCGGTTGGGTTTTAAAAGTACCCTGGCAAAAGGCGGATTGGCCTCTTGTTTACTGCGGGTCAAAAGTAAGCTCGGGTCGGGTCAGGGCCTATCTCTAGTGTTGGGGTTCAAACTTCCGACTCACGGATTCCAGCCTGATGCCTTGACCCCTCTGCCATGGTAACCCCAATCTGCTAATCAAAAAAGATTCTACCTTGGTGGTTCCTTGACTGTTCCAGTAAAAATTGAGTCAAACTTTGCAGACAAATCTCTCATAAATTTTGTTGTGTACTTCAAATATTTCAACGATTGACTAACCACTAAGTAGTTCAACAAGTCTTCACTTGAATGCCTTTAAGTGACAAAAAATATTTAATTTGAAGTTTGAAACCAGATGTTTGAATATACACTCACTTGTCAATCACTGAAGACAAATTTCTGAAATATTCAACATGTGGCACAAGGACCATATCATTGTCAGTTAAGTTGCTTCCTGTAAGCTCAGTAAAAACATTCCGGATAACTCGGCCAAGATCAACTTTAGAGTCAGGCTAAGAAAAATTCAAAATTGTTTTACTTTTGAGTAAATTTTTAGTATATCATGCTAAATCTTTGTTTATATTGGGGACTCTGCAGTGGTCTATTTCTCATGAATGACCCCGGATAGGAGTTGAACCTGGTTTACCAGGTTGGAATCCGGTAAGTAGTGATGGGTCCGGGTCAAAAATTTTTGACCCAGGAGCGGGCTGGATCAGCCATTTTTGGTTTGGGTCTGGGTTTGGAAAATTTCCCCTAAAAATCACAAATTTTTCAAGTTTTTCTCCTTCAGGTCAAAAAAATCTCTTTGGGTTGGGTCAAAAAGTACCCGGGTTGGACTCTCTTTTACTGCGGGTCAAAAGTATGCTTGGGTTGAGTCGTGTCAGTGCCCATCGCAACCAGCACGTAATCCACTTGACCACCCTGTCTCTTAGGTTAATTGTTGGAAAGTCCAAATATTATACAAACACAAATGATGCTAGCCGTATTTGCTGGATAGAGATGGGCTGTGAGCCAATCCGAGCATACTTCTGACCAACAGAAAATGAGGGGCTGGCCCAGATCTGATCCATGTATTTTTTGACCCGACCTGAAGAGATTTTAGAGGGGCCTGACCGTATGTTTTCCTTCTGGCTGAAGGGTAGCTGCTGTGCTGGCTAGCAAAATTGTAAAAGTTACCTTTGATCCTAGAAGGTTTGTGAAATCTTCAAAAGTCATTTTCCAATATCCTTCATGAGATTCTTCTGACACAAGTTTCTTGCCAAAATCAGTTTCAATGCCAATCATTTGGACAATTTTTCTCAGAAGTTCTGAATCTTTAATCAGTGGGTCAGTTTGATTGCTTCGAAGTTCAGCAAGTGCCTTTTTGAAATATTCAATTTAAAAAACCAAATCCTATCCATATTTAAACAAAGATTTTCCTACAGCCAAATGAACTTTTTCATAGAAGTTCATGACTTTCCAAAATAATGGTGACTCTGTATTGTAAAAAGAAGGAGGAAAGCTAAGATGTGGTTGTGAAATTGTAACAAGTTGAGTGGTTTTAGAATTTTCTGGATCCTGAGACAAGTCCAGTCCAAAAATTGCACTTTCACCCATCAAATTTTTTAGAAAGGCCCTAGAAATAATATACAATAGAAAAAAATTTGATTTGTTGTCTTTAAACTATATGGTAAATCAAGTTGAGGAAATTTTAACGGTATGAAATAAGACCGATGGTATACTGACTGTTTATTTGAGGAAGAGGTAGATTTATATACATTAGAGTCATGTCAATAAACATGATAAAACAGATCGGTGATGTTTACAGTATGGAAGTTCAAATGATATGGGGATCAGAGTTAGCGATCTGGCTTGAATCTATATTTGACATTTATGGAAAGGAAAGGAACGAGGAAGAATCAGAAGGGATTAAGAAGTCGGTGTTATTAAAGGATAATTCCATTAAAGTTGTTGATCAATGTAAAAAAATTTCAATGAAAGATTACTGAAGTTAAAAATATAGTGAAAAGATGATAAAGTCATTTTACTGTTACAACATTTTCATATTAAGTTATGTTTTCCCCTTAAAATATTTTTGCAATCAACTTAATGCTACTTTAATCACCTCACCTTTGGATTGGTCAACAACTTTAATCTGGTATTATCCTTTAATAATCCTGCCTACTATTTTCTTTGGATTAGAGATGGGCACTGACCCGACCCGAGCTTACTTTTGACCTGCAGTAAATAAGAGGCTGACCCGGCTTTGACCTGGGTACTTTCTGACCCGACCCAAAGCAATTTTTTTTGATCCGGAGGGAAAAAATTGAAAAATTTGACATTTTTAGGGGAAAATTTTGAATTTCAAACCTAAACCATAAATGGTCGACCTGACCCGGGTCAAAAATTTTTGACCCGGACCCATCACTACTTTGGATACTAGCCATGTTTATGTCAACAGTACTTATTGATACAAAGCTTAAGTCCTCAAATTAACAGTTAGTGTCTCATTGGTCTTTTTTCTTGACGTTCAAATCTTCTCACCTCGATTTACCATGAATAAACTTTAATCAGGTCTGCAAATAAAATAAACATAGTTTAAACTAAACATTTTTTACTCTGTGACTTTTTCTGGGTCACGGGCTCGTTTGGAATTTGTTGAGCTTGTCAAAATAGGAGGCATGATTCCATTATCATTTAATACATTGAAAAGGGGTGCATAGCCTTGCTTTTCCTGACCATCCAAATTCATACAACCTTTAGATTCAAAAAAGAAAATTAATGGCAATTTAAACTTGCATTAATCTTCAGAGTCTTTACTGAAATAAAAATCTTCCAGTTTTTTGCCAACATTGGAGTCCGGATTCTTTTTTCCAGATACAAGTTTATGGATGAGAAAAGCATTTGCTTTTGCAACCTCAGCCAAAGTTGTATGAGAACTCTCATGATCTAAGAGGCATTCAAAATAATTATCCCTCCCGGTCAAAGCGAGGGGTAAGTTTAGAATTTTCATTATGGTTCATTTTTTTTGTATATAGGAATCGTGGGAAAATGGGGTGACATCACGTGTCTGCCTGTCACCTCATTTTCCGCCCATACCAGTGGAGCTAGAGGACTGAAATTTGGCAGGAATAATTATCATATTAGTGGCTCAAAATTTACTAACCAGATTTTTGATATCTTGTCTAGAAGCTGAGATATTTAAGTTCAAAGTTATGTATTGAATTTAGCTAGAACCTACTTTTTTCACATTAAGTTTTATTGCAGAAAACAACTCGCTTGGGAGGGTTAGGTATTTTTCCCCGCACAAAAAATACCTTTCTACCTGGTTGTGGAAATTATCAACTAAGGGAGTTGGGGTGGTCTAGTGAGTTACATGCTGTACTTCTATCCCAGCAGCCTGAATTCGACTCCAGCCTGGGGCTCAGTATAAAATGACTGCTTGTGAAGAAGGTGTGCCTTTAATAGACTAAATCTGCAATTTTGAATATAACACAACAACCTTGTAGAATGAACATGGATTAAACGAGTTTAAACAAATTGAGTCGACGGGCATTTTTTGTGTGGGGAAAAATGTCCAACCCTCCCGAGTGACCGATTCAGCCCAAAGGCAAAAAAAACATTATTATCAAATGAAATTTTGAAGTAAGATGTATCATTTTCTTAATAACCAATTGTAGGCTGTGTCGTCTAGTGGTTAGCAAACTGGACTGTTAATCTGAAGATACGGGCTCAAATCGCAGTCAACGCACAGTCTAGCTTGGCTTAGTTCACTACCTATAGAACTTTAAACTTAAATATCTCAGCTTCAAGACAAAAATTGAAAAATCTGGTAGGTAAATTTCATGGTATTAATTAAATGAGTCTTTATGCCAAATTTCAGCTCTCTAGCTTAAAAACTGTTTGAGGAGATAGTTGTAACAGACACATTATCGGAATCAATCCCTACTGAAATTTCTAAACTACCCCTTTGCTTAGCTGAGGGGAGAGGGTGGGGGTATAATTTTTTGGCTGAAACTTTTTGATTTGGACCACTTGGATTTGTTGATTTGTTTTTTGGCCGAAACTTTTTTATTTGGATTACTTTGATTTGTTTATCATCATAAAAAATTGACTATCTAACTATCATAATGAGTATCACCCCCCCCTCAAAGATCAAAACTGTGTTTATATCAGTGGCTTCATCTTGTATTATGGTGATTTTTCTTTTACTGCACCCAATTAAAATAAGATATTGACATCAAAAAACATTTATTTTACCTTCAATGATTGCATTTTCAATCCATTTGCCACAAACAAAATCATAGAAGTTATCACATGGGTTTACATTCTCATCAATACTTTCCAATAGTGAGGATGCTGACAAAATGCAGTTCGGGGTCAAACAGACATCATCAGTTCCAGCTAAACAAGTCACTTGAGTTTTTTGAATTTAGAAACTCAATTTTTATGCATTACCTGCAACAGATTCCGGACCTCTGGATCGACCCTCTGATTTCCTGGCAGTCAATTTTGGCCTGAGGAACTTTCCAGCATCCTGCCTTTCCCAGCTGTCATCTTCTCTGTTGCCATCATCAGGAACCTTAACTAAAATTCGGTTATCCGGCTTAAACGGATCCCGTCTTGATCTCGATGATGGGTCGATGCCATTGGCAATCGTAGCAAAGATAAGTAAGATGAAAAATTGCATTGAAAGTTATCAAACTGAAATCAGAAATTCATATAGGTCAAACCAGCTAGTTTTTTAGTGTTTAACTGCACAAACACTCTCTTTTTTTACGAACAAAGTTTTCCCAAATGCAATTTTCCCACCAACATCATCCCTAATTCTGAATTTTTTTTATTTTTCTGAAATTAGAGTTGGTGCCAAGGTCAACTCTAAATGGTTTGGGTAAGGTTAGATTACCTTGGCTAATACTTTCTTTGAAAATATTGACTAAGCTATCCTAACCTAACCTCACCCTGCAGGGATGACATTGTCCTCGGCCCCAATTTTTCACTTTTTTGTAGTTCTCAAATTTTGCCCTGGGTTGGGTCGGGTCAATTTTTTGTGGCTTGGGTTGGGTCGGGACAGCCATTTATGGTTTGGGGTTGAGGTTGGAAAATTTATCCAAAAAATGTCAAATTTTTCAATTTTTTTCTCTTTGGGTCAGGTCAAAAAGTACCCAGGTCAAAGGCAGGTCCAAAGTAAGCTCGGGAAAAGGCATATCAAGAAATCAAATGTGGGAAAGACCTTGTTTTACCAATTTCAGGGAATCTTCATTTGTAAATAAATTATGTCTTCCCCTTCTTTCTTTTGAGGGTCCTAGAGCTTCAGGTCCTTCTTAACTTCTATTTTCCTCACTAATGCGAGGCCGCCAATGCAATATTAAGATTTTTTGACCTTCTGTTATGGAATAGAATTCATTGAAAGGGCACATGACTTTTATTTTTGGTGGACTTGTTTATGATGCATTTTTGGTACTGAATAGACTCAGGCAGTATTGATAAGGTAAGTAAGAGTTCTACAATAAATATTATGTTTTGAGCTACTGCAGATTTCTATACCCTGACTGATGTACCTCATTGATTTTTTGCAATCAGGGATCAAATAGCAACTGCCAGGGCAACTGGCTTGGGATTGGATGGTCATAGGGTTGTCGGTTCAAATCCCAGCCCTGGTAGCACCTTCAGGCAACCTTAGACCCCAGGTTGCCAAAAATATACCAAAAAATGATAAAAAGGTTTTTAACCAGGAAAAATGTGCCTTCATGACTGTGTTTTGCCAAACACCGCAACTAAAAAACTCCGTAGATCTAAGAACTCGCAGTCTGGATAAGCAATATTGTACCATAAAATTGGAGGGTTTGGCTAGGTAAGGTTGGTTTAAGAAAGGTTAGGTTATAGCCAATACTTTTTTCCTAAAAATATTGGTGGAAAAATTGTAGTTGGGATAAGCTTGTAGGGTAAAACTCAGCTTTCTTTGACCTCTCGGCTATGGCAACCCCCATAATGATGAATGTACTGGTTAATCTGCACCATTTTTCTTGTTTGCCAATGATGTAGCCTCACATAAGAGTAACGGCATAGTGTCACGCGATGTTTATGAATGTGGATCTGGACCGCAAACAAGGAACTTGGTTTCATGTTTTTACTAATGCTCTATTATTTTTGTGATCACGTAACCTTTCTATTCACGTTTGATTCCCAAGCGCACTTGATCACTGCGCTCCTGGCAATAAAAACGCTTGCGTGCCTTTAGATTTAGATTTCAGCTAGTTATTTTTTGCAATTCTTTGACATAAGATGGTGGTAGATAATTAGGCAACAGATTTTAGTTTTTAGTTTGTAAGTTTACCATATTCAATAAAGTATGATGAGCATTAAATAACAGTTCTTTTTGTTCTATAAGAAGGAAGGATACTCAATAGCTATTGGGATAAGGTTGTGTAATTGTACCGTGATATTACTATACCGTTTACATGATTGCATTCAATCTTATCTCGTATGCGCTCCCAGGATTAGTATTTCAATACATCTTATTATTATTTGACAATAATTGAATGGTACTAAACTTAAAGTATTTTGAATAAAAATCAATCTTTACCTTTTCACAGAATAATGAAAAGTTAGAAAAATATTTTGCTATCAACAAAACACTACTTTGTTCAGCAAAATATGTGAACAACTGATGAATCCTTCTTGTGTTGTTCACTGGAAAACGTTATTGAGTTGTTGTTGATGTTGATGGCTGACAAGTGTGACTTAAGCACATATATTTAGGTAATATATTCAAAAATATTTTTCAATCTATGAGCGTATCATTTCAGACCTGGCAAACACGCATGATGCTCTAAAAAAACAAATTCCATTATTTTTCCAGAAATTAATGAAATTATAAAATTCATTCTTAAGTTCATTTTCTTATATGACAAAAAATTTACAAAGAAAGGCAAAAAAAGCTTTCAAAGCTCTAACATCATAGAGTGAAAAACACTTGTTTGTATCATTCAATCACATCAGCTGGAAGGTTAAAACATATGAAAAGCAAAATTGAAGGCTACCAACAAAAAAAGGGTTTTGAAAAAACTTGCCAATTTTTGTCTCAAACTATATCGTCCAGAATAAGAGAACATGACGTTTCGCCCAGTACCAGTTCGCCCAAGGCCCTGGAGAGGCCCAGGCCTCACCCAAGCCTTCTTTTGCCTTTCTAGGTTTGGTTGAGGCCCAGGCTTAGACCTGGCGAAGAGCACCGAAAAGGTTAGGTAGGGGTGTTAGGTTAACAATAAATACGGTAAGGTGGCTCAATAATCCTGCAGGATTAGGTAGTGTGGGTAAGTTAGGTTAGGTTAGCAATAAAATAGCCATGCCATGCAGGGTTAGGTAAAGAATGGTCATTAGCCCTGAAAGGTTAAGTGAAGGGAGTCAATAGCCCCACAGGGTTAGTTTAGGTTAGCAATTGCCTTGGGCGAAATGGTCATTGGGCAAAACACCTGGGGGGTGAGAACTGGTATTGGAAAAAACCTCATGGTATCCTAGAATGTTGAAACTATATTAAAGAGTTTACCAATAAACATTATCAAAATCAATTTATTCTCAAAAAAATATATTGCTATTTATACTGATGGCATAACCACTGTGCGTGGTAACCTTCTTGACCACCCTGACTCCCAATCAAGCCAATCCAATCTGTCAGTTTCTCTTATCTTTGAGTTTATATCTCAACATATAATTGAAAAGTCTGAAATGAAATAGATTTGAAATAAGAACAGCATGTCTTTTATTTCTATGTGATATTCATGACATAATTTTTTCTTAACACTTTAACTAATTTCTTAAGGTTTTTGCAAAGATAGTATGTAGGTTGAAGACATCAAATAATTTTTAAACATTTTACTACAAATAGAATTAAGACAATTATTCAGGAAAATAGAATCAGGGGGGTTAAAGTTGAGTATGGAATTTTGGGCATAAAAAGTTCAAAATCTTAATTTTGTTTCCATACATAAACTTAAGATATTTTTAAAAAAGGGCTTCAGAGGAAAAGGCATCTAAAGTCTAGTCACTTTTTTGGCATGATTTTTCAAATAAAGTGAGTGCAATTGAATTTGCCTTTTGGTTTTATTGATAACTTTGAACTGTCTGGATTCTACTTGATTCCTCCATTTTTAATTTCACTGGATTGTTAAATATAGTCTTTCAAAATGGCAAAGACTGTTTATGACAAAAAAAGCTATTAAATGAAATTATTTTGACAACAACTTTGTGAAATCATCTGGTTTTGTTTGAATCATCGAATTGGCTTTTCAATTTCCACTATTGATGGCAATTATCTGCTGTCTGATATTTTTGTTTTGGATCCAAATATTTGAACAAGTTGTTCTTCATAGTGGTCAATACTTCTTTTCATGATTTCCATGCAAGGCCCAAGAAGTCGCTCAAAGGCATTGACATCCAAGACTTGAATTAAGAAGTTTTGAATTATTTTTGAGTTTAATCTGAACATTTATTTGTAAACTAGGCAATTGGGCCAGGAATTCAGGATTTATATGAATGTGGTCTAATACTAGATATGGGCCTTGACCCGACCCGAGCTTACTTTTGACATGCAGTAAATATGAGGCCGACCCGCCCTTGCCCCGGCACTTTCTGACCCGACCCAAAAAGATGTTTTATGACCTGAAGGTAAAAAAAATTGAAAAATTTGATGTTTTTAGTAGGAATTTTCCAAACCCAAACCAAACCATATTGGTGGCTGACCCGACCCGACCCATCACTATCTAATACCCTTTGCAACCCCTACAGTCCCCAAAGCCCCTCATATTTCCACAATACCCTGCTGCTGAGACTTAAATAGGCTTGAAAGCTCCTTCAAAATTAGGATGCTCAATGTCTTTTATTTAATACTTTCAAACTCCATAAATGTTTGTTCTCAAAATCTCAAAGGCCCAGAACTGAAATTTCAACCCTGATTGGAAAATCCATTTTGAATTATTCAAGCCAATGAAGCAGCACCATTTTGACCAAAAATATTGTAGCACTCATCTGGACATTTTTGTAACACATTAAGTTTTATCTCCATTGATCTGCTGGAGTTTGGGTGACCCTGAGGTCAGGGCTGGTGGGGAGCCTAGCTGATTCAGAAATCAGTGGCTAAAAACCATAGATAAAATAGGGGGCTGAAAAAAGAAGAGGGCAAATAGCTTATCTATAAAAAAGACCAAAACCAAGGAAAACACGGAGGGGGACGTCTTAGCCACTCTTACATTGCTCGTGTTGATAGATGAACTTTCAAGCAACCTGTATTTGTCCTTCTGATTTTACAATTGCAGCTCATTGTTTTTGAGTCACAAGCGTACGTTCTGCAAAGCAACCACCTTTCTGTATGTTAGCTACCTGTTGCCAAATCTCAAAAATCTGGTTGGGTGCCTAAAAATGGAGTAGGGCTTAGCTTAGCCATACAAAATGGCTAAAACTATGAATCATATGGAGGTGAGGTGTGGGTGTTAGTCGCTCTTAAATTGCTAGAGTTGAGAGATAAACTTACATGCAACCCGTGCTTCTCCTTCTGCTTTCACAGTTGCAGCTCGTGGTTTATGAGTCACAAGGGCAAGTTCTCCAAAATAACCACCTTTCTGTATGTTAGTTACCTGTTTCCAAATTATAAACAAATTTTAACGTAACCTCTTTTCTTATCTAATGATGTTTGTTGCTTACAATCTTTTCTGGTCCATTGTTTCCATGTACAGACACAATGACTGTACCCATCTCGATGAAGTACATCCCATCAGCAGGATCCCCCTGTTTGACTATTACTTCACCCTCAGAAAAAGATCTTGGAATTAAGGCATCTGCCAAATTCATTCGCTCATAAGACTTGAAAAATGGGCAAAAATGTGAGCTTGAAGGACTTGACTACAACATATTTTAAATACTCACACTAAGTGTATTGAGAAGAGGAACTCCTTCAAGTAAAGACTCGTACATCTTCCGTTTCTGGAAAGCATTTCTCAATACAATCTTACGAAACGTTTGACGGTCCATGGCCCAGAGGAGACCGTCAGAGGCTGCCTGTAAAATAAAATGAGCTTCTTTAGATGTTATAAAGAGTTTGGCAAAACATTGTCAATTTATCTGGACATGCTTCTATTAATCAAAATCACGTACCACTAACCTATATTTGGCTTTTTTCTGTAACTTAATTATCAAAGAAACTGGTTGAGACCAATTATTTAAAGCTTGAGATTTTTTGTTTGATCCAAGCCCATGCCAATAAGCTTTCATTTTACCCAAGATATCATAACCATTTTTTTATGTAAAGCTCCAAAGTGCAGTTTATCACTTAGATCCTTCTTTAAGTGTCAATAAAAACTTACGTGTCAACAAGTTATTCCCCCTAAATCTCAAATACATGTTTTGCTTGAATGACCAAGCCCTAGCTAGATCTTAGATTAATTAGTATGTAAGATAGGTATCATAAATATCTCAAACCAAAAATAAAAGACGTGTTTGGATGAGCAAATCTATTTTCATACTGCCTCTACAATACATTGCATTTAAACACACCAGTCTCTCACACAGCATGAAAGTACAAGGTCTGAAGGGTTGTGGCATAATATCCTTCCAAAAGAGGAACTCAAGGACAAGGTGACACAACAATATAAACCCTATAAAATATAGAATGGAAACCTAAGCTATCAAGGGATTATTTACGATAAATAGGTATTTTCACGCGGAATCTGGCATCCTCCCACTGAGCATTGAAGTAATGCAATTATCTTAAATATCTTTCAGACATGCAAATCAAATACAGTAAGAGTAGAGGCAACAGAGAATGTTCACCCAGGAGAAACACCTGTCAAGTTCAAGCGTTGATACTTGGTGGTGTTTGGAGAAGAACTCTTAACCAAAAAGATGGGACTTTTTATACTTTTGAAAGGGATGTTTAGCTGTCTAAGAAAATGAGAGAGAGTTGCTTGATTGTGCCAAAAAGAGAGGTTTACAGGACCTAAATTCATAGGAATGCGAGGGTGAGTGGTTTAGTTCTAATAGTTAAGAAGGGTTTGCTATGCAACACTGTAGTTGGCTTATTTCACCATGGTTTTCTTCAGGTGCTCGGGAACTTGTTTCTTTTGGCTTCTTGTTGTTAAAGAAAAAAGGGTGTCACTTAATAAAAGGATATCATCATTACTTTTTGTTTTTGCAAGGGTATAAGATAATGAAATTTAGGTTTTAGATGTATTTATTGTGTTAATTATTTCTAAATACAGGAATTATGTGACTAACAAAAATGTTGATAGCCCTTAAGGATCCTGGTACTTTTCAATTATTTTTGATACTTTAGTATTTTGCGATCACGCAATCTATTCATCCATATTCAATTCCCAAGTGCACTTGATTACTGCACTCCTGTCTCTGATGTCAATAAATAGGCTTTCGGGCCTAACCATGTCAACAAGTTGTTTTCTACCATTCTTAGACATAAGATTGTGTAGGATATTTAGATTTTAAGTTTACTATTTTATCCTTTATTATACTCAATAAAGTATTTCTTTATGTACACTCAGAGTTAGCATGTGTAACTATACACAGGGTCAACGCTATTCCAACTATGAGAACGCATAAGGTTCGCTCATATGCTTACTCACGAATAGTCTACATAAATTTACTTTAGGTGACTGAAAAAGTAACTAGAGATGAATTTGGAGCTCTTACCTGAATTGTGGCCGCTCTTGGCATGTTGTACATCAGGGCCAATTCTCCAAAGCTTCCAGCATTATCACATTTGCCAACATGGTTTTCTGCTTTGTCACCTTTCACATAGATGTTGTAGACACCACTTTATGTAAACATGAATACTTTTGACATCAAAAGAAGCAATTTTTATTCATTAACATTAGAAAAAAAACCCAATTACTTTTTTCAATAAAATATTTCTGGTTTTGAAGTCCAATTAGCTTAAAGAAAGTATCCCAAGATGAAAAATCTTTTGATTTTCTACTTTATATGAGTTTTCTTTTCAAATGTCAATAAGAAATGTGGCTTTAGAAAGTTTCATTGCTTTTCCAAAATAAGAAAATCATTATGTGAGCAATTAACCTTTTAGGAGAACATAAAAAAGCAGACAAAGAAAGACAGTTTTTTGTATTCAAATCTTTTCCAGGTGTCAATTTACAGATGTAGACTTGCATCTGAATTAAGATGGATCATTTTTTGAAGTGCCTATCAAAGTTTCAAAGTTATGTCATGAAGACACTGTTCCTAGCTGGGAATCTTTTATGGTTGAGTTGATTGAACGTCAAGACCAACCAGATACTAACTTTATATTTAAGGAAGAGGAGGGTTTATATACATTAAATATGTATACTTTAATTTGTCGGTTTGGCAGTCAAGCTTGGATCAATATTTACAGCTGGAAGTGAAAGGAATGTGGCTAATATATCTGAAGAGAATAGTTGGCAGTATTATTAAAGGATAATACCAGATTAAAGTTGTAGATCAATGAAAGGGTTTTGGTAGTCTGATCTTAAAAATATTTAGAGGAAAATATAACTTTAATTTAAAAGTATCGATAGTTAAAAGCCTTTAAAGTCACTCTTTATCATTTTATTATATTTTTGTGGCAAACCATGGTCAAAAATTGTCTGAAGGTGCCAAGGTTTGAAGCTATGACCCTGTGATTCCCAGCTGGGCATAAACTAGTGATGGGGCCGGGTCAAAAGTTTTTGATCCGGGCCGGGTTGGGTCAATTTTTTGTGGGTCGGATCAGGTCGAGTCAGCCATTTATGGTTTGGGTTTGAATTTGGAAAATTTCCCCCTAAAAATGTCAAATTTTCAATTTTTTTCCCTTCAGATCAAAAAAAATCTCTTTAGGTCAGGTCTAAAAGTACCCGGGCCAAAGGCGGGTCGGCCTCTTATTTGCTGCGGGTCGAGAGTAAGCTCGGGTCGGGTCAGGACCCATCTCTAGCATAAACAAGGGCAATCTTTTGGAAGCAACAAAGAGTTAAAAAAGTTGTTTTAGAAAGCTGAGCCAATAAATTATTCAATAAGGTTAATTTAGCAATTGTCTTGCAATCAATGATTATAAACTGTCACACACCTATCAACCACATAAAAGTTGTCTCCGTCATCTCCTTGTTTAATTATGTAGTCACCAGCCTCGACTTTCCTCTCAAACATAGCGTCTAGAACTTCATTTAGTTGTTGGCTGTCTAAAGATCTGAAGAGTAAAATCTCTTTCACACCATCCAATAGGCTTTTCCTTTGAATATCAGATTTTGGATGAATAACCTGGAATAATTGGGAAAAAAAGTTACAATCAGTAAACTTTGACCCCAGGATGCTACAAAAAAGGAAATAAATAGTGTTATGATCACAGTTATATTAAGGTGTCTCATAAAACTATAGTTGATATATATTGTGTTAAATTATGGTGAGGAAACAAGGCATCTAGGAATAAAATGATTGATATATTATCTAGCTATTTATTTGAGGAATGAGGCAGATTTAAGTACATTCAAAACAGATCAATAACCATGAGAAAATTTATCTAATAAATTGTAGGTTTGATTAAACAGATGAAATTTAATTGGCGTGATGGAAATCTGGCTGATACGAGTATCAGGGGTAACAGTCAAGTTAAATCAATATTTACTGATCTAGAAAGGAATGTGTCCTGGTACCGAAGGAAATAGTTGTCAGAAGTATTAAAGGAGAATACTATTAAAGTTATCGATCAACAAGAGGGACATTTATGAATATAAACTGAGTTGTTCGAAGAATATTTTAAAGGAAATAGTAAAAGTATCAAAACATAGTGAAAGAGCAATAAAGTCATTTTACTATAAAATGAGTGCATTGTGAGAGGAGCAAGGGTGGGGAACTGGGAAAAATGAGATAAAAAACAGTGGAAAAGGGAAAAAAAAGTTAGGAAAAATTATGTAAAAACATCTCATTTTCTAATTTTGGGAAAAACTTATTTGTGAAAAATCTCGTAGCGCCCATTTCAACACCTTTTGCTTTATGATGGTTTGAGAAGAAAATAAGAAGGAGAAAATCTGGTAAAGTTGATTGTACTCTCTAAGGGACAATTGTACTTTACTTCTCTACATTTATCTAAATGTAAGACCTTAGAAAACATTTACTTTTTGCCTTGCAACTTGTTTTTCATTGTTTCATGCAGTTTTTTCCTGTCTTGACAAATACACAGAAGATAAGAGTTAGTGATAAGACAGACCTCTTCCTGCTTGAAATACATTTTTTTCTTTAAATGGTAATCTTGTATTCAAATTCCAAGGTTTATAAGTAATTTTTATTCTTCAACTCTAGATGTATTATAAGCCCTCAAAAAAGCAAGATAATTTCTCAATGTGAAAAAGCTGTAGTCAATATTTTTTATCTAAATGATTGTTTGCTAGCCACAAAATCTTCAAACGAAGAAGCATTTAGTGCTTTGGACCATGCCTAGAGAAGCATGGAAAAGGAAAGAACTGTCTCGGAAAGTAGGAAGGAGTCAGGATCACATGAAAAGACATACAGAGTCACTCTGTCCTGGAAAGAAAAGAAAGAGATGAGAAACCCTGTGATGAACACAACAGTTGTGCCGACACACTGCAGAAAATGCAAGACCTCTCATCTAAAGAGACAAATGAAGCTTTCAACCAATAAGAAGAATTGGGATATGGGTCCTCTCCATCCAATCATAGCACAGTGAATGAAGAACCAATCAAAAGTGTTCCCTGAAAGGCGATATCAACTGATATCATTTTCAATGTATTTGAAGAGGACATCATCAATTGACCAATCATTGAGTTCAGCGTCTCTATAACAAATGGCAAGATACAAAAGAAGTCATACTACACAAGAAGGAGGGCCTAGAGT
>Ga0194133_10005300_pt1 | contig 16520 bp, 17 predicted proteins | sample TA2KigOf40mmetaG_FD_155448 | JGI IMG/M metagenome (GOLD analysis project Ga0194133, IMG submission 155448) | Freshwater microbial communities from Lake Tanganyika, Tanzania - TA2015055 Kigoma Offshore 40m | ecosystem: Environmental > Aquatic > Freshwater > Lake | place: Tanzania: Lake... | reverse complement strand
AGCCAAATCAAGCTCAACCTGACGTAAAATCTTCAGACAATCCTCATCCGAATAGCGCTTCCGAGCCATCCAAAACACTCCCCTATGACACAACAATAGTGCCTCAACTTTAGGGGGATAAGACACGACGGAGCGTTGTGGTGTGTTTTGCTTGGGCGCCAAAAGCAATCAAGCAGAGCGAAGATGACCACCAGCCACCAACTCCAATAAACTATGCAAATTTGGCAGGACCTTTCTGACCCCCATCACAAGCCGGGGTAGTTTTTCCAGCCCCCGGATGCCTACCCCCTTCCAGACACCCTCCTGCAACTGCGCAACCGTGCAATCAGTCCGATGCCAGCCAGTTGCGTAGTTGTATAGTTGCAGCAGAACAGGTGCGGGTGACACTTAATCACTGATGGCCCAGCTAATTCGTTAGGAAGCACGCAAAGCGGCCTCAAATCATTTGACGATGGATAGATAAGTGGTACTCTCAGATTCTTGCAAATGATATCCTTCGTTTAAATTTTTACGAAAGGACACGTGTATGACAACCTATCAAGCCTTGACCAATGGAGCGCCAACTGGCGGTTTGAACCCATGGATCGATAGTCTTGTTTGGGGCGGTAGGTGGTCAGACAGTGACGGCGGCACTACTACCGTTGGCTATGGCTTCATGTCAGGACAAGGCTCTTTAGAAGGTGAATTATTTTCTGGACGCGAGTGGTCAGCTTCAGAAAAGGAATTTCTTAGAGCGGCATTTGTTTCTTGGGAAGCAGTGGCGAATATAGATTTTGTCGAGGTGGCAAGTGCTGCCGCCACGATTAGTTACTGGCTAACGGACTCTATTGGCGAAAATGTCCTAGGTTTGCACCAAGTGCCGGGGACCGGGACTGCCTCTCCTCTGTATGGGATTTTTAATCCTAATATGTCGAGTTGGAATTCACAGGGTCTTTCTCAGGGGGGATACGCCTTTGGCACTCTCATTCATGAGATTGGCCATGGCATTGGACTTGCGCATCCCCACGATGGCGGCGGTTCCTCAGACGCCACTATTTTCCCTGGTGTTTCCAGTGATCGAGGCAGCTACGGCGACTATAATTTGAATCAGGGAATTTTCACCACTATGAGTTACAATTCCGGTTGGGCCATTCAATTCCCGGCGCACAATGCCGAGGGTGATGGCGTAGGATACGGTTGGGAGGGTACACCTATGGCCCTTGATATTGCCGCGATTCAAACAATTTACGGTGCCAATACAACTTACGCCTCCGGTAACAATAGTTATGCCCTTCCTCAAATGAATGCGTCTGGGACATTTTGGCGATGTATTTGGGATACAGATGGTATCGACGAGTTAACCAATGAACATTCGGTTATTGGCAGTACAATCAATCTGAATGCCGCATCTCTTTCTGGATCGAATGCCGGTGGCTACGTTTCATATGCCAATGGGATACTGGGCGGTTTCACTATCGCAAGCGGTGTTCTGATTGAGAATGCTGTTGGAGGGTCTGGGAATGATACCTTGGTAGGAAACTCGGCGAATAACCGATTAACCGGCAACCTTGGCGATGACACGTTAATTGGAGGGGCAGGCGACGATATTGCTATCTATGCCGCCAGTTCTGCGGCCTCCAAATCAACTTATTCTTCCGAGACTTTTTATATCCGTGGCTCTGCTAGACAAATTGGTTCCGATACACTTAGGTCAATTGAACTAGCCCAATTTACCGACCTAAGGCTAGAAACCTCCTGGTTCTCAAAGACTGATGCCTTGACATCTGCCCAAAAGGGCAGCCTTGTTGAGCTATATATCGCGAGCTTCAACCGCGCACCCGATGCTATCGGCTTGAACTACTGGGGAGGGCGCCTCTACGATGGCATGTCACTTGCTGAAATTGCCCGGTCGTTCTTTGTCCAGTCAGAGACAGTCGCGGCATACCCTTCCAGCATGTCCAACCAGACCTTCGTCACGACAGTCTACAACAACGTCCTAAGCCGCGCTCCGGATACCGAAGGCTTGAATTACTGGGCCCGTGAAATCGATACAGGCAGCATTAGCCGAGACGTCTTCCTGCTTGCCATCATCAACGGCGCAAAGGCGTCCTCAGGTAGCGCGACAGACCGCCAAACACTGGCCAATAAGGTGGCTGTCGGAAACCACTTCGCCTTCGATGAGGGTCTCAACAATACCACTTGGGGCATCGACGTCATGGACTCCGTCACGCACCTTGCCAGTACCGTCACAGCGGCTAACGCCCTAACTGACCGCTACTCAGATGCCATTGGCACCGGCGCCTCCTCCTTGGGCATGCCAATGAGCCTGATGGGTATCGACGCCAACGAGCCTGTACCCCACCTGATGTGACGGGCACACTCACCTGAAACCATGCAACTACGGAACCATTCCGAGTACTTTACAGCTTCGTAGTTCCTCTGTTTCGGATGGCTCCCGACGAGGCGTGGGTCATGGTGCCTTTAACGTCTCGTGAGGTGCTCAACGCTGAATGGTTTAGCACCACCCGCCAGGCCCAAACTGTCATCAATCAATGGCTCAACCAATATAATCATGTCCGGCCCCACCACGCCCTCGGAATGCGGCCGCCGGCCCCCGAAACATACTTAGTAAACCCACAAATCACTGGTACATAAAAAAGGGGCTGGACACCTGACCCGTTCCAATTCAGCCGCGAGCTTCTCGACTGCTGCATGGACTTCCTGCTCGAAGTCATGATGCTCGTAGGTCGAGGCGCCATCACGGGGTGGGGCATGGCCGGTTACTCGCATCCGTACTTCCCGCACAATCTGAAGCTTCTGCATCAGCGTAACAGCAGTGCGCCTGCAATCGTGCCCTCACCACCCATTGTCCCATCCAGTCCCACCGGAGACCACGCGCGGGCGTGGGTAGAGACGTGGGTTCAAATGTGTGATTCATTCATTTTTCTAGATAAATCATATAGATACAATATATTTATGGCGGAGAGGGTGGGATTCGAACCCACGGTACAGTTGCCCGTACTTCGGTTTTCGAGACCGACCCGTTCGACCGCTCCGGCACCTCTCCAGCGGGACGGGGAAGCTGTCTCCCCGCGAACAAGGAATCGTTTTAATTGCCTCGACTTCCCGGTGCAATCTCTGGCGTTGACGGGCCGGACCCGCCCGTCTATATCCCCACCTCTTCCGGCCTAGCGCCCTGCGTCCGGGTCGTGGATTGTGCCTGTGGCACAAGCCAACCAGGCACTTTTTGAAAGAGTTTCGGGGCATCCCCATGACCTATGCAGTAATCCGCACCGGCGGGAAACAATATCGCGTCACGCCTGACGCCGTGCTCACCGTTGAGCGGCTTGATGCCGAACCGGGTGCAACGGTGACGCTGCATAATGTGCTTGCCATCGCGACCGAAGCGGGGCTTGCCATTGGCGCGCCAACCGTGCCTGGCGCCAGCGTCACCGCAACCGTGGTGGAACAGAACCGCGGCGACCGCGTGCTTATCTTCAAAAAGCGTCGCCGGCAGAATAGCCGACGCAAGAATGGCCATCGCCAGCACCAGACCGTGCTACGCATTGCCTCCATCAACGCAGCCTGATCGGAAAGGAACTTAGCCATGGCACATAAGAAAGCAGGCGGTTCTTCGCGCAATGGTCGCGATTCCGCCGGTAAGCGCCTCGGCGTCAAGCTGTTTGGCGGGCAAACCGTGAATGCGGGGTCCATCATCGTGACGCAGCGCGGCACCAAGATGATCCCCGGCGCGAATGTCTATGCCGGCCGCCAGCACAGCCTGCATGCCGCTGTGGATGGCCGCGTGGTGTTCGAACGCAAGGGTGAAGACCGCGTTCATGTAACCGTGCAGCCGGTGGCGCAGGCTGCGGAATAACCCGCCCTTCAAGGTATCCTTCAAAGAACGAGGGTCTCTTGGGGCCCTCGTTTTGTTTTTGGGGCCATGCTCCCCCTCGGATCGGTCATGAAATTCCTTGATGGGGCAAAAATCTGGGTGAAGGCCGGCGATGGCGGCGATGGCGTCATCGCCTTTCGGCGCGAGAAATTCATCGAATTTGGCGGCCCGGATGGTGGCAATGGCGGCAAGGGCGGCAATGTGATTGCCGAAGCCGTCGCCGGCCTGAATACGCTGATTGATTATCGCTACGCGCAGCATTTCAAGGCGCGCAAGGGTGGCAATGGCGCGGGGTCTGACCGCACCGGGGCAGGCAGCGAAGATGTCGTGCTGAAATTACCCGTCGGCACACAGATTTTCGCCGAAGATCGGGAAACAATGATCGCGGACCTCGATCAGCTCGGCAAACGGGTGGTGCTGGCGCGCGGCGGTGACGGTGGCTTTGGCAATGCGAATTACAAAACCTCGACCAACCGTGCGCCACGCCGTGCCGATAAGGGCTGGCCGGGTGAGGAACGGTGGCTGTGGCTGCGGCTTAAGCTGATTGCCGATGCCGGGCTGGTCGGCCTGCCCAATGCCGGCAAATCCACCTTTCTGGCTGCAGTGTCAGCCGCGCGTCCCAAGATTGCGGATTATCCCTTCACCACGGTCCACCCCCAGCTTGGCGTGGTGCGCCTGAATGCGACCGAGGAATTTGTGCTGGCCGATCTGCCGGGCCTGATTGAAGGCGCCGCCGAAGGCGCTGGGCTTGGCACGCGCTTTCTTGGCCATGTGGAACGCTGCAAGGTGCTGCTGCATCTGGTGGATGGCTCGGCCACTGATCCCGCGCGGGCCTATCGCACCATTCGCCGCGAATTGGCCGAATATGGCCATGGGTTGGAAGATCGCCCCGAATTGGTGGCGCTCAACAAAGTCGATGCCATGACACCCCAGGCGCGCATCTCCCGCGTCAAGGCACTTTCCCGCGCGGCGGGCAAACCTGTCATGCTGATCAGCGGCGCGACAGGTGAGGGCGTGCCCGCCTTGCTGCGTGCCCTGGCTGACATGATCACGGCGGCGCGCTGACAGGCTGGGCTTTCGCATGGTAAGCGTCACTCCATGATCAATGCCGCCCAGCCTCGCTTCAAAGATGCCAAGCGCATTGTCGTGAAGATCGGCTCTGCGCTGGTGGTGGATAACGCCACCGCCGAGCCGCGGGCTGCCTGGCTTGCCTCGGTCGCTGCTGATGTCGCGGCATTGCGCGCGCGGGGGGCTGAGGTTGTGGTGGTGTCTTCCGGCGCCATTGCACTCGCGCGGAAGGCGCTTGGGCTAACACAGCGGCGGCTGCGGCTGGAAGAAAAGCAGGCAGCGGCCGCGGTGGGGCAGATTCGCCTGGCGGGCGCATGGCAGGAAGCACTGGCCGCGCATGGGCTGAAGGCTGCACAATTGCTGCTGACCTTGGAAGATTCGGAAGATCGCCGCCGCTATCTGAATGCGCGCGCCACGCTCGCCACCTTGATCAGCCTTGGCTGTGTGCCGGTGATCAATGAAAACGACACGGTTGCAACAGCCGAGATCCGCTTCGGCGATAATGATCGGCTGGCGGCGCGTGTAGCCGAGATGATCCAGGCCGATGCGTTGCTGCTGCTGTCCGACATTGACGGTCTCTACACCGCTGATCCGCGCAAGAATCCTGAGGCCGAACATCTGCCCGTGGTGGAACGCTTGACGGAGGAGATCATGGCGATGGGTGGTGAGCCGCCACCTGGCTATTCCTCGGGCGGGATGCGCACCAAACTGATTGCGGCACGCATCGCAACCGTTGCCGGCACCGCCATGGCGATTGCGCTTGGCCAGCGTGACCATCCGCTGCGAGCGCTGGAAGAAGGCGCGCGCTGCACCTGGTTTCTGCCGCTGCCAGAAGGCCGCAGCGCGCGCAAGCGCTGGATCGCGGGCAGCCTTGCGCCGCTTGGTGTGCTGGTGGTGGATGCGGGGGCAGCACGCGCACTTAAGCGCGGATCATCGCTGCTGCCCGCTGGCGTGCGCGCCGTGGAAGGCGAGTTTTCGCGTGGTGATCCCGTGAGCGTGCGTGATGCCGCAGGTGTTGAAGTGGCGCGCGGGCTCTGCGCTTATGATGCGGCTTCGGCGAGGCTGATTGCTGGACATCGTAGCGAAGCTTTGGAAGAGATTCTTGGCTGGCGCGGGCGGGATGAAATCATCCACCGCGATGATATGGTGCTGCTGTAACAGTCGGACGGGGCGCTATACGCGCCGCATGCTTCATGGCAGCCTTTTTCGTAAGTGCGGCGGATGCGGCGCGGATAAGGGGTCAGAAAGGGCATGAAGGAAATACGCCTTCTCTCCACCAGTGCGATCCTGGGCTACGGCTTTCCGGAATCGAGTCTTCAGGCTGGCATGGCGCGCGCGCCGCATGTCATTGGCGTTGATGGCGGCAGTGTTGATCCCGGCCCCTATTACCTTGGCGCCGGCGTGCCATTTTGTTCCACCATGGCAATCCGGCGCGATTTGCGCCTGATGCTGCACGCGGCAATTGCAGCGCGCATACCGCTGATGATCGGCACCTCGGGCGGCGCGGGCGGCGCGCCGCATTTGGAGCTTACCGCGAAGCTGGTGCGCGAAATCGCTGCCGAGGAAGCCTTGCAGTTCCGCCTGGCGTTGATTCAAGCCGAACCGCCGCGCGTGGAATTGCAGCGCCGCCTGGCGGCAGGGCGCATCCGCCCTCTCGGCAAACAGCCGCCCTTGACGGCAGAGGCTTTGGAGCGCGCAAGCCGCGTGGTGGGCATGATGGGGCCAGAGCCCTTCATGGAGGCTTTGGACAATGGCGCGCAGGTGATCCTGGCCGGCCGTGCGAGTGATCCCGCGCCCTGGGCTGCGGCTGCCATTCGCGCGCAATTGCCGCCCGCGCCCGCCTGGTATGCCGGCAAGATGCTGGAATGTGGCGCGACCCCTTCCATCCCCAAAGGACATGATTGCCTGCTGGTGACGGTGCGCGAAGACGGCGTGGAATGCGAACCAATGAACCCCATCCGGCGCTGCACACCGCTTTCGATTGCCAATCATTCTCTGCATGAAAACAGCAGCCCGATTCATCACATCGAACCTGGCGGCATGCTGGATACATCCGATTGCCGGTTTGAGGCGCTGAGTGATCGTGCCGTGCGGATCAGTGGAATGCGCTGGAGGCCGGCTGCGCAATACACGGCCAAGCTGGAAGGCGTGGAATTTGCAGGCTATCGCTGCATTTCCATTTGCGGCACGCGCGACCCGTTGCTGATTGCGCGCCTACCCTTGTTCCTGGAAGAAGTGCGCGGCATTGTGCACGAAAAGGCGGCGGCTTTTGGCGCGGCGCCGGAAAGCTATTCCCTGATCATCCGCACCTATGGGCTGGATGGCGTCATGGGCGCGCGCGAACCCGAGCAGCAGGTGGCGGGCCATGAGGTTGGCTTTGTGATTGAAGTCATCGCCGAAACCCCGGAAATCGCCGCTGCCGTGCTTGGCATTGCGCGCACCAATATGCTGCATACAGACTTCCTAGGCAGGCTGTGCCGCGAAGGCAATATGGCCTTCCCTTTCTCGCCATCCGATATCCCAGTCGGGCCGGTCTATCGCTTCAGCATCCACCACGTGCTGGAACTGGACCACCCGTGCGAGATTTTCCCTATCACCTACGAAAATATCTGAGGACGATCATGCCAAGCATCCGTGAATTGGCGCGAATCTGCAAAAGCAAGAATGCCGGGCCGTTTGATCTGACGATTGATATCGTCTTTGACGATGTCGCGCTCTATCAAAAGGTGCGCGCTTCCGGCGTGATTTCCGAAGTCTTGTTTGCGCGGCTTTATGGCGTCGCGGTAGATGATGTGCTGCTGACGCCCTATGATGCCGCCATGGCGATCAAGGCGACATTCCCTCGACTGGTGCCGGCGGGCGGCATTGGCGATACGGATGTCTATGGTTGCCAGCAGCATGCGCCTCTGCTTGATGTTGAAATTCCTTTTTGATCCGGGGGGTTTTCCGATGCCGAACACTCATCGTCAAATGACCATGGTCGCCTTTTTGCAAGCGCAGAATTGTTCAAATCTGCCGGGTTCCTGGCGCCATCCTGCCTCCATGAGCGATTTTCTGACGCCCGATTACTACCAGCGCATTGCGCGCATTCTGGAAGATGGTAAATTCCACATGGCCTTCTTCGATGATCGGCTGGCAATGCCCGACATCTACGCCAATGATTTCCGCAATACGGTGGCGCATGGCGTACGCGCGGTGAAACTTGATCCGCTGACGATTGTCATGATGATGGCCGCGGCCACCAAGCGCATTGGCCTGGGTGCGACCTATTCCACCACCTATTATGAACCGTATCACGTCGCGCGGCTTTTCGCGACAGCGGATCTGATGACGCATGGACGCTTGGCGTGGAATATCGTGACTTCGCTCAATGATAGTGAAGCGCTGAATTTCGGCCATGGCGAGCATTTGGAACATGATCTGCGCTATGATCGTGCCGATGAATTCATGGAAGTGGTAATGGGCCATTGGGGGTCTTGGGATGATGATGCGCTGATTGTGGATAAGGAAGCCGGCGCCTTCGCCAAACCCGATGGTGTGCGGCGGCTGGATCATCAGGGGAAGTATTTCAAATCTCGCGGGCCATTCACCGTACCGCGCTCACCGCAGGGCCATCCTGTTTTATTGCAAGCGGGTCAAAGCGGCCGCGGCCGCAGCTTTGCCGCGCGTTGGGGTGAGGCTGTATTCGTGATCTATCCCAATCTGGAAAATGGCAAAAAGCAGTATCGTGAATTCCGCGCCGCCGTCTCTGCCGAAGGGCGTGATCCGGACAGCGTCAAAATCCTGCCCGCCTGCTATGCCATCCCCGCCGAAAGTGCCGATATGGCCGCCGAGAAACAGGCGGTAATTGAAGCAACCGCGCGGCCCATTGATGGGCTGACGCTGCTTTCCGAAGTGCTGAACTGGGATTTGGGCAGTAAGCCCTATGATGAGCGGCTGACGGATGACGAATTGGCGGGGCTTTCCTGGCATGGTTTCCGTGATCGCGTGATCATGCTGTCGGGCAAGAAGAACCCAAGCGTGCGCGACTTTGTGGAGGTTTCAGGCCGCGGTACCATCCATGAACATCACGCCTTTGTCGGCACGCCAAAGCAGGTCGCCGATCAGATGGAAGAATGGTTCCATGGCGGTGCTTGTGATGGTTTTGTCATGGCAGCCACGCATATCCCCGGCGCCTATGAGGATTTCGTGCGGCTCGTGGTGCCGGAATTGCAGCGGCGCGGCGTGTTCCAGAAGGAATATCCCGGCAGCACACTGCGCGACATTATGGGATTGAAGCGCCCCAGTGCTGCCGAATGTCGCGCGGCAGCGCAAAAGCGCTGACGCTTGCTCCTTTCAGCAAGGGCTGCTTATGCAAGATGACGTGTGCCACCGCAGCCTTGAAGTGACCAGGGGGAAAGTATCATGCGTATTACATGGCCAAACGAAATGCTGAGCGTCGTTCGGCAGGAGCGTTAGCTTTTCAGCGTAGCTGCGCGAGCGGGAACTTACTGAGACTGTTTCTCGTATTACTTTCTGGTGCTCTTGGTGAAACCACTTGGCCAGACGCTCCCTAGCTGCGCAGGCCGGGCGCTTCCTGGCCCGTGCGTGCGACATATTGCATGTAGCCACCGGCAGAATCATGGATACCTTCTGGCGTCAATCCCAATACCCGGTTGGAGAGTGCCGCCAGAAAATACCGGTCGTGGGAGACGAAAAGCATGATGCCTTCATAGGCCGCGAGGGCGCTGATCAGCATTTCCTTGGTCACCATATCAAGATGATTGGTCGGTTCATCCAGCACCAGAAAGTTGGGCGGATCATACAGCATCAGCGCCATGACCAACCTGGCCTTCTCTCCACCCGATAGTACGCGACATTTCTTTTCCACCTCATGACCGGAAAAGCCAAAACACCCAGCCAAGGCACGCAAGGAGCCTTGGCCAGCGCGCGGAAAGGTGTCTTCCATGGTCTCAAAGATGCTATGCTCACCATTCAATAACCCCATGGCGTGCCGCGCGAAATAGCCGAGTGTCACGCTGCCGCCCAAAGTGACCGTACCAGCATCGGGTTGCGTGAAACCGGTCACGAGCTTTAGCAAGGTTGATTTGCCGGCGCCATTAATGCCCATGACACAGCAGCGCTCTTCGCGCCGGGTCAGGAAATCCAGACCGCCATAAATCACGCGTTTGCTGTATTCCTTATGAATGTTTCCCAGATTGACGACATCATCGCCGGAACGCGGCGCCGGCAGAAATTTGAATAATATGGTCTGGCGCCGCTTGGGTGGTTCCACACGGTCAATCTTCTCCAGCTTCTTGACCCAGCTTTGCACCTGCGCCGCGTGAGAGGCACGCGCCTCGAAACTTTCAATGAATTTGATTTCCTTGGCCAGCATGGCTCGCTGCCGGTCAAATTGCGCCTGCTGCTGCTTTTCATTCAGCGCGCGTTGCTGTTCATAAAATTCGTAATTACCCGCATAGGTGGTGAGCGAACCTGCATCAATTTCAATGATTTTATTCACGATCCAGTTCATGAATTTCCGATTATGGGATGTCATCAGCAGCGCGCCCTCATAGGCGAGCAGGAAATTCTCCAACCAGATAAGATTTTCCAGATCAGGGAGATTGCTCGGTTCGTCCAAAAGCATCACATCGGGGGCCATCCACAATACGCGCGCCAAGGCCACGCGCATGTGCCAGCCGCCAGACAGGGCACCAAAATAGCCTTCCATCATGTCTTAGCTGAAATTCAGGCCCGCCTGAACCTCCCGCGCGCGGCCTTCCTGCGCATAACCGCCTAATTCCTCAAAGCGCGCCTGAACTTCGCCAAAGCGTTCGATCAATTGGTCCATCTCATCGGCCTGATCCGGATCACCGAGCGCTATTTTCAGCGCCTTCAATTCGGCTGCCACTCCGCTGATGGCGCCCGCGCCATCCATCACGTCGGCCACCGCGCTGCGGCCAGATATTTCGCCAACATCCTGGCTGAAAAAACCGATGCTGAGGCCCCTCTCGGCAATCACCAAACCCTTATCGGGTTGTTCCTGCTGCGTCATCATGCGGAATAGCGTCGTCTTGCCGGCCCCATTCGGGCCGACCAGCCCAATCTTCTCACCTCTTTGCAGCGCGGCAGATGCCTCAATGAAAAGCATCTGTCGGCCAATTTGCTTGCTGATGTTATCAAGGCGAATCATGAAGGCTCTGCGTTCCTGAAAGGGGCAGGGGCCTTATAGGCGATTTCGCGTGAGGGCCAGGCTGTCTGGCCGCCGGCAAAACTCAGCTTGGCTCGATCCCCGACGCGCGCTCAGGGGCGTCGGCGGCCCGGCTGGCCAGCCTCGCTTTAGTCTATCGCCGCCCCGCCGCCGCTATGATTTCCGCACGGCGCTGAATAGCCCAGCCATAATTTTCGGGCCACATCTGCGCACCCGGATCACAACCCAAGCTTTCAGCGGCCTTCAAGGTCCAATAGGGATCATACATCAATTCGCGCCCAACCGCGATCAGATCAGCGCGGCCTTCCTGCAAAATCGCTTCCGCCTGATCGCCCGCGATAATCACGCCCACCGCCATGGTCGCCACACCCGCATCGCGCCGCACGCGTTCCGCATAAGGCACCTGGAAACCCGGCGGGCGTTCCGCGCGGGTGCGCAGCGGTTGGCCTGAGTCATTGGCGCGGAAGGCAGGCGCTCCCGAAACACCGCCCGCCGAGCAATCCACCACATCCACACCGCGCGCCTTCAATTCCTTCGCGAGTGCCACGGAATCATCCAGGCTCCAGCCCTCAGCGGGGCCGTCAACGGCAGAGATGCGGAAGAATAGCGGCAGATCAGCTGGCCAGGCGGCGCGCACCGCTTCGGTCAGTTCAAGGGCAAAGCGCATGCGCCCGGCAAGGTCTCCGCCATAGCGATCATTGCGCTTATTCGAGATGGGCGAGAGGAAGGTTTGAATGAGATACCCATGCGCGCCATGGATTTCCAAAACGCGAAAACCTGCCTTTGCCGCGCGCGCCGCAGTGGTGGCAAAAGCCTGCACGGTTTCCTGAATTTTCGTTTCCGTCATCGCGGTTGGCGCATGCCAGCCGGCGCTGACTGGAGCGGCTGTCGGGCCGAAACAATCCCAAGGCGCAGCGCCCGTCGCGGCATCTTCGGCACGGAGCGGCGTGCTGCCCTTCCAGGGTGGCTGCACGGAAGCCTTGCGCCCGGCATGGGCAATTTGAATGGCAGGCACTGATCCAAAGGTGATGATGGCATCCACAATGGGGCGATAGGCTTCCACCTGCATATCATTCCAAAGCCCGCAGCAGCCATGCGTGATGCGCCCTTCTGGCGCCACTGCGGTGGCTTCCGTAAAGATCAGCCCAGCACGGCCACGCGCCACCGCTGTCAGATGCGAAAAATGAAACCCATTCGCCAACCCATCCTTGGCCGAATACATGCAAAGCGGCGAAAGTGCCACACGATTGGGCAGCGTCACGGACCGCAAGGTGATGGGGGTGAAGAGTAGAGGCATGGACATGCAGGGCTTCCTTGAGAAAAACTTCAAAGTTAGTCTGGTCTTTCAAACCCGGGCGTCAAGCCTTGCCGGGTCGCCCACATCATGGCTGCATGCTAAAAGAAGGATCCGTCCATGACAACAAGACGCGCTGCCCTTGCCGGGCTTCTTGCCTTTCCCGAGATTGCTTCCACACAGGAAGCTTGGCCCGCACGCAGCCTGCGGCTGATCTCGCCCTTTCCGCCTGGCGGTGCCGCCGATGTGCTGGCGCGCAATATGACCGAGGAACTCACGCCCGCGCTGCGCCAATCCGTGTTGGTCGAAAACCGCACCGGCGCGGGGGGGGTCTGTGGGTACGGAAGCCGTGGTGCGAAGCGCGCCTGATGGTTACACGCTGCTGATGGGCTCTACCGGCCCGCTCGCGATCAACCCAGCTTTATTGCGCCTTGCCTATAATCCCGGGCGTGATCTGGTACCGATCGCCATGATCTCCACGGTCGCTTCCGTTCTGGCGGTGCATCCTTCTGTGCCGGTGCGCAATCTTGGTGAGTTGCTGGCCATGGCACGCGCCAAGCCGGGTGAATTGAATTACGGGTCAAGCGGCACGGGCAGCGCGCAGCATTTTTTCATGGAATTGCTGAAGCAAATGACCGGCGTGGATATCACGCATGTGCCCTATCGCTGCACTGGTCCTGCCATGGTGGACACCATCGGCGGACGGCTTGCCATGATGTTTGATACGATGCCAACCGCACTGCCGCATATTCCGGGCGGGCGTGTGCGCGCCATTGCGGTAACCACCGCGCGGCGAGATCCCGTACTGCCCGATGTGCTGACCATCGCTGAATCTGGTGTCACCGGCTACGAAGGTGTGGGCTTCTACGGCCTGACGGCGCCCGCCGGCACGCCCGCTGCCATTATTGATCGGCTGCATCGGGAAGTGAATACATCACTCGTCCGCGAAGCCTTTCGCGTGCGGCTGGTGGCGCAGGGCACTGAACCCGCACCGATGACGCAGGAAGCCTTTCGGGGTTTCATCGCAACCAATCGCAAAAGATGGACTCGTATGCTTCGTGATGGGAATATTCGGGTGGATTGAAGCCTTCAGGGCGCTGGCAAAAGCGCATCCGTGCGCCCCATTAGGCGATACGCAGCCAGCCCCAGCCATTCGCGAAAGCCCCATTCGAATTGGCCAAGACGCTCAGGAAAGGGGGCGTCGTAAAGTGCTGCGAAGCCATGCCCGGTACGGTAATTCACGGGCCAGGCAATGATATTGGACCAGCCCGCTTGGCGGAATACGCCCATGCCTCGGGGCATATGGCTGGCGGAGGTAATCAGCAGCCACACCTCATCCGGTTTGGGCTGCACCAAATCCCGCGTCAGTACCGCGTTCTGATGCGTGCTGCGTGCTGCATTTTCATAAATCACGCGTGGGCCGGCAAGGCCGAGGCTTTCAAAGAATTGTCGCGCGACATCGGCTTCCGTCAGCCCGCCATGGACCAAGGAGCCCTGGCCGCCGGTGAAGACAATGCGCGCATCGGGGAAGCGGCGTGCGAGGGCAACTGCTTCCGTCATGCGCTCAGCCGCGCCATTGATGGCGGGAATACCGCGCGCATCGGTGATATTCTGATCTACCGCACCGCCTAATACCACAATGCCATCTACACGCGCGGGTGCCTCGGCGGGGCGTGGGAAACGGTCTTCCAACGGCAGCAGGATGAATTGGCTGATCGGGGTTGCGATCAGCAGGAAGAAGAATGCAAGGCAGGCCAGGATCAGCCAGCGGCCATAACGACGCCCACGCCAGATCAACGCAAGCCCGATGGCGCCAAGCAGCAATGCGAAGTGGCCCGGCCGCGCCGGAAACCAAATGATCTTCGAAAAGATGTAGACGAAATTGGTCATGATAAGGCCCAAAACGCACGCTGTGCGCCAAAGCAGTGCTGCGCGGGCCTGTCAAGCGAAGCCGTGCCGGGTTTTGTACCGACGCCGCTGAGGCGGTTACTTGCGACCGTTTTCGGCCTTCGCCGCTTCATTCACGCGCTGTTCTGCTGCCAGGATGGTATTCCGCAATTCCCGCATGAAGGCATTGCCCTTCGGCGTGCGCTGCACCAGGACAGAGCGGCGATCTGAAGGATCGGCCTTGCGGCGCGCTAAATCATGATCCCCGATACGGTCCAGCGCGCGCGTGATCGCGGGCTTGGAAACATTAAGCTTTGCGGCGAGACCGCGCACCGTATGCGGGCCATCGGTCAGGTAGCTAATCAGCATCACGCCAAGCTGGCGGGATGAGAGATCAGTACCGTCGCGACGCACCAGCGCTACGATGGTTTCCTGCAGGACACGGATCATATGTTCCGAAGCACTGTTGTTGTTGGCCAAAGTGTTTTTCCTTTCCGTACGACTGATTTAGGCTTTTGGAACCCTATATTCTTTGAAGTTAGGTGAAGGCCTAATGACCTCTCTTGATGACATGTAACGATATCAATAAAATTTCATATTACATTCCCTTCCAAAAATCCTGTAACATTTTGAAAATGGCACGCGCGCCTTGGGCTTCGCCGCCTTCCGGTCGGCCAGGGCGCGTCGTGTCATTCCAGGCATAGACATCAAGATGCGCCCAAGGCTGGCTTTGGGGCACAAATCGGCGCAGGAACAGGGCCGCAGTGACCGCGCCCGCCATGGGTTTTGTTGATACATTGGAAAGATCTGCGTAAGAGCTATCTAGCCAGAAATCATAGCCTTCATAGAGTGGCAGGCGCCAAAGCGGGTCCTGAACCGCTACACCCGCGCTCAAAAGTACTTCCGATAAGGCGTCATTATTGCTGAACAACGCCGGCAGGTCCGGGCCGAGTGCAACCCGTGCCGCCCCCGTCAGTGTGGCCGCATCCAGGATCATGTTGGGGCTATGTTCCGCAGCAAATTGTAACAGATCGCACAAGACCAGCCTTCCCTCGGCATCCGTATTGCCGATTTCAACCCTGAGCCCTTTGCGCGTGCGCAAAACATCCATGGGCCGCATCGCTGAGCCGGAAATGGCGTTTTCCACCGCGCCGATCAGTACCAGCAGCCTAAGCGGCAGCCGAGCGCGCATGACCATCTCTGCGACTGCCAGCATTACTGCGGCACCACCCATATCCTTTTTCATGCGCAGCATGGCGGCAGAGGGCTTCAGATCCAGGCCGCCCGTATCAAAGCAGACACCCTTGCCGCAGAGCGCTATGAGCGGGCCTTTGGCATCACCCTCCCAGCGCAGCACGGCCAGGTGTGGCGCGCGCGGGCTGCCGGCGCCGACGGCGGCCATACAGGGAAAACCCTCTTCCAGGGCTGGGCCAGCAATGATTTCGGCGCTGCCGCCATGTCTTGCAGCCAGCGCCGCCGCCGCTTCGGCCAGCGCCTGCGGGTCCAATTCAGCAGCTGGCATATTGATCAAGTCGCGCGCTGCGCAAACAGCCTCAGCGATCGTCACGGCCATTTCCGTGCCAGGCGGCGGGATCAGCTCGGCTGAGGGACGGTCTTGCTGCTTGTGGCGCAACCAACGATAGGCGCCGAGCCGCCAACCCAGGACCGCTTCGGAGGGATCGGCGCCGTTTCCAGCAAGATGCCATTTTGTGCCCGCGGGCAGGGCCCAAGGCGCTGCGCCGAAATGCCATGGCGAAGCTTCAGCACCCACCCCAATCACCGCGCCGTCAAGGCCGTTCGCGCCAGGGATCAAGGCCATCTCTCCAGGCTTGGCACTGAAACCAGAAGCGCGCAAAAAGGCCGCCGAAGGCGCCCCAAGCTGTTCCAGAAACCGCGGCAGGTCAGACGCGGATACCGCGTGTAAAGGCGCGGATGCGGTGTTTGGGGCTGGCTCGTGGGCTGCCATTTCATTCTCCAATCGCCAAACCTGTGTCGCAGCACAGTAGGGATACGAAACTTATGTGCGCCTTGCCGGCGCAGATTTCAAATCCACAAGTGTGATAGAGAGGGAAAGGGTAATATGTTTCAGGGAACCCCTGATCAACCCTGTAATTAGCGTTGATTTTTCGTGATCGCGGTGATCCCGCTGAGGTTCCCGCCAATGTTGATCGCTTCCCTGCCCATTTTCGGGGTGGAATGGGGTG
>Ga0194133_10005298_pt1 | contig 16527 bp, 10 predicted proteins | sample TA2KigOf40mmetaG_FD_155448 | JGI IMG/M metagenome (GOLD analysis project Ga0194133, IMG submission 155448) | Freshwater microbial communities from Lake Tanganyika, Tanzania - TA2015055 Kigoma Offshore 40m | ecosystem: Environmental > Aquatic > Freshwater > Lake | place: Tanzania: Lake... | reverse complement strand
TGTGGGTTGAACAAAATCCACAGTACGGAGAGTTCGTGATTTTTGACCAGCAACCTGTAAAAAAAAAAGACCAAGCCGCACCTTCACTTGGCGCACAAGGTGGTTTACGATACGCATCGACTGGCGACCCAATAGCCGATAAGGCTCAGACCCAGTCAGCCCTAAAGGGATATTCCCAAAAGAAAGACAAATCTGAGGAGATGGGTTTTTGGGAAAATATTGGGAATACCGTTGTTAATAGCTCTAACCAGATTTGGAATGGATTAAACCAACTCTTATACACATCCTCATTAGCTAGGTCTGGGGTTCAAATCGAACTGGCAACGGAGTACGGAAAATTCGCTAGACCATTCAAGGAGGACTACAAGACAAAGACGAGGGAACAAATGTCCCTCTTGGAAGAATCTGCCACCGCGTTTGCGGGTTCTATACCAGTCATGGCTGCATCAATGCTTACAGGGGGATTTGCTGGACCTGGAGCAAGGGTTGTCGGAACACTACCTGCATTTATCTCTGGATTTGACCAATCTGGCAAAGAAGCAGATGAGTTAGGAATAACGGACCCATTGGACCGACTGACGTTTCAGACATTAGGCGGAACTATTGAGGGAGCGTCAGAGTTGATTATGCCTGACGCAAGTCTTATTCGCCCTCTTCGTCAGCGTGCGTTAAAAGACATTGTCCGTGTTGGAGCAAAGGGGTTCTCAAAGGCAGATGCTGGAAGATATGTAGCGGAGTTCAGTGAAAAGGTGGCCAAAGAAGTCGGAGAAGAATACGCTGTTGAATTAGGTAATGCGCTCCGTAATGCATCATTTGCTGCTGCCGGATACGATCAAGCGGCTCCCGAAATGAAGTCTGCGAGGGATTATGCTGTAATGACCATTTCCGCAGCCTTGGGCGGTGGAATTTTTGCCGGCGTTGGCACTGGCGCTGATGCGGCATTCGCTAAATCTACAGCCATCAAGAAGGCTGCCGAAAACCCTGAGGCGGCAGCGCAAGCTGTTGCAGACTTGGTTGATGCCGGTAAACTCACCCAAGAACAAGCAGATGCGTTCCTAGCCAAGGTTGCAAGCGTTAACAAGGCTATCAGCAAAATGCCCGATGATGTTGACCCCGATGTCGCCGTAAACACGGCTGACTTTCTTAATGAGAAAGTTGGTTTGGAGGAAATGGTCAAGGAATTAGAGGAAAACAAAAAAAGAATTGACCCGTCATTTCACCAAGGAGTAGATGATCGAATTGCTCAAATCACGACTCGTATCAACGAACTTACACAACAGATTACGGGATTCCAAACACCCACTGAGCAAATAGCCCCAGAAGCCCCACAGATGGCTCCTGCCGAGGTTTCTCCCGAGGTTGGTATGGGGATACCACAGCCGCAGGAAAGTGTCCTAGAGGGCCCCAAAATGCCTCTATTGGAGGACTTGGAGTTTGACAACATTGAGTTCGTTGAACCGGTAATGACCCCTGTAGAAACCCAACTTGTTGGCGAAAAGAAATCTCCCTTGATAAAGGAGACTTTCCAAGGCGTTACTCGCCCAAGGAGGAAGCCCGGTGAGGTGAGAGCTCCATTGATGGAGCAAGTAACCGAGGGTGGTGTATTCAAAGCTAAGTTAAGAGACTCTAAAACTGGGACGGAGTTTATTGTTGAGGACCCAGAGTTGTCTTTGGATTTGGCTATTGCAGCACAAGTTAAGGAGTCTGGAAGGACCGAGTTTCCACAACCAGCATTCTTGGAGGCGTTCATCGAAGTCGTTGATGCAGACCCTGAGTTGCAGACCTCGTTCCCCAATATCTCGGAAACTGGTCAGCCATTGAGCCTAGAGCAAAGGACTGTTTCTTTAGACGGAAAGAAAGTAACAAGAAATGTCGCACAGCGTATGCAGCCACTTTATGCGGCGTTAGAGCAGAGGATGAACAACGCCGAAGAAATACCGATGTCTGAGATTGAGTCGGTGGTTGATCAGGTTATTCAGTTACAACAAGATATTCAAAACCAAAAGGGGACGAAAACCGTTCGTGCTGCCAATGGGGTACGGCAAGATTTTACTCCACTTAACGATGAACAAAAACGTATCTTTAACGACTTTACCGACGCACTAGTAAATAAACTATTAAGCTATGACTTCGCAACAACTACTACTACTGGCCCAACTACCCAAAAAACAACGACTGCAGGTCTTATTGCGACTCCAAGGGAAGGAAGCCCCCTTTCGGAAGCAAGAGTCCCAAGGGAAAGACTTGAAGGCGCAGAGGTCACCATTGAGGGAAGAGGGCGTGGAAAAATCGCCATCAAGCCTCTCCCCGGTCTTGGGGAAAGGTCGGTCTATGGCATAACCTTTGAAGAAACAGGTGCTGAAGCGCCAGAGACGATTTCCCCCACTGCAAGGGAAACAGGAACGACACCTGCAGCTGTCGGAGTAGAACCTCAAACCGAACAAGATGTACGGCAAGAAACCAATGCCTCCCAAGAAAGGAGAGGCCAAGGAGAAGATGCTGCCCCCGTTCCTCAAGAAGAAGGGCGCCAAGAAGGGCAAGTAACTCCTCCCGCTGTAGAACAGGAGGGGGAAACCCCTCCTGCTACTGCCAAAAAGCCAAGGAAGACCGCTCAAGAAAAAACGGATGAAAGGAAAACAATCGAGGAATCATTGAAGGAAGCGCTTCGTGCTTTGAAAGCAAAGCCCGGCGGTGGAGCCAACATTGACTTGACCTTTGGTGTTGTACCAATCACCAAGGCTGTATGGAATGCCTCTATCGACACGGCTATCCTTGCCATTGACGCAGGGCAGAGCATTGCACAAGCCGTTAAGGCTGCATCGGACTACATCAGTTCAAAGATTGATGGAGACTGGGGCAAAGCCAAGGTTGAGAAGTACATGGAGGAGCAGTTAAGTGGTGTTGGAACAAGTGCACAAATAGATGATGTCGCCAATAGTGCCGGTATTTCCCCAAAGAACTTTAGGGACTTGTACCGCGTGAACAGAGAGTTGTTCGGTCTTAACCAAGCTCAAGCTATGGCAGATGCCATAGCAATGGACCGAATGATTAATGTAATGGCAAAGCGTGCTGGCATCACGAAGGAGGAGATGTATAGCAGACTTAAATTCGAGAAGGCTAGTAAGGAGAATCTCGCTGAAGGAGTAAAACTTCAGGTAGACGCTTGGCATGGTTCTCCATACCAGTTCGATAAGTTCAAAACCGAGAATATTGGTACGGGGGAAGGTCAAGCAGCATTTGGGTGGGGATTGTACTTTACGGATTTGGAGAGTATTGCAAAAAGTTATGCAGTAGCATTAGCTCCTAAAGAAAAGTATTCATTTGAAGGTATAGATGATATTGATAATATATCTACACACCCAATGACTAAGGTTTTTTTAGTGGATATGTTAAAATCAAACCCATCAAGCAGAGAAGACGCTGTTAATTGGGTTAAAAATAATTCAAGAGGAAAAAGTGAAAAAGTTGTTTTAGAGTTAATGGCTTTTGCTAAAATACTTAATATAGATAATTCTGTTAGTAGAAACCTATACAAAGTATCTCTCCACGAAGGCAAAACCCCCGACCAATACACTTGGTTGGAATGGGCTAAGCCATTAAGTGAGTCTGATAGAAAAAAGATAAATTCTCAATTTGAGAAAGAAGGTATGGATACGCATCCGTTCTTTGAGGATGGACAACCACAAGTGGATAGCGGAAGACAGGCTTATGAACTAATAGGTTCAGTACTTTATGGCCAAAATGGTTTTAAAAGAGATAAAACAGCAAAGGAAACATCATTGTTCTTACTTCGTGCGGGTATTGATGGTGTCAAATACCCAGCCGAAAGTTTTGCGAGAAACCTGACAGTTGATACCGCTAGAGGCTCCAACTACGTTGTATTTGATGAGAATGCAGTTAGCATTGAAAAGGTCATCAAGTTCCAAGAAGATGCCATAAAGGCTAGAGGCGCAGTAATGGTGTCGATGGATGGTCGTGCAACGATATACGCATTGATCGACCCCAATGTGTCAACTCCATTGCACGAACTTGCACACGTCTTTGAACACTACCTCACGGACGAGGAAAGGTCTACGGTTCAACAATGGGCCAAGACCAAAGACTGGAATATTAAGACGAGCGAATCCTTTGCTAGGGGATTTGAGAAGTACTTAGCAGAAGGTAAAGCGCCAACTCCTGCATTGCAAAGGATATTTGACAACTTCAAGCAATGGTTGACCGAGATTTACAATGGAATCACTGGAAGCGACATTGACATCGAGTTGAACAAGCCAATGCGTGACTTGTACGCAAAGATGTTTGAGTTTACGGGTAAAGATGGGCCAAGTAACTTTGAAAAATGGAAGGGAGACAATAAGCTTTTAGTTGGCGCAGAAATACAAGAGGCAAATACCGGAGAGCCCATAGTGGTAAAAGGGTATCATGGAACCACCAATGAGTTCTATGAGTTTGACAGCTCTGTAAAAGGAAGCATAGATGGACATCTTGGGAAGGTGAATTATTTCACAAGTGATTACCAGGACGCTGCAACTAATTACTTGGCCGAAGGGTCTGATTTGACATCAAGAATTGACCGAAGACAAGAAGAAATTAATCAGATATTAGAAGATGAATATACTGATAAAAATAAAAATATTGTCTTATCTAAGGTAAAAGACAAATTTAATATTTCTGCAAAAGACTTAAAACGGTTATACCCAAGTGGTATTCCCGAAGATATTAAGGCAAATGAATTGTCGTTTTTTATTGCAGAAAGAGAATTAAAAGGCAGAACAGAAAAAGTTTTAGAAGTCTTTATTAAATTAAACAACCCCGTTGTGCTTGGCAAAGGAAGCACATGGTTTCAAACGCTAAACATCTCCGAAAGTGATTTAGAGCAAGCCGCAGAAGAAGTGGCCGAAGAAAACGATATATCTGTTGCGGAAGCAAAGGAAGATTACGACTATGAAATAAGAGATCGTGCAATAGAGAACAGCGGATACGAAAATTTAGCGGTAGACGCACTGTCTTCTGCTTTGAGGTCAAATGGGTATAGGGGAGCAAACGCTAACGAAATACTTGGGGACAATCTTTATGAGTCAGAAATAGATTTAAATCGATTAGAGAGGGAATTGAGGCAAAACGACATAGCCGGTTTGTACGAAAACGAAGATGGAGAATTGGCGTCTTCTCAAGTTATTTCAGACTTTTTGAAAAACTTGGGTTTTGATGGTATTATTTTGACCGACGTTTCTACTAGGTTTAGGGGAATGGGGCTTGGGGGTTCAACATCACATATCCATGTCTTTGATGAGTTTTCAAATCAAATTAAATTAGCCGATGGTAGCAACACAACTTTTGGCGAAACGAGAGACATAAGGTTTCAGGAAGATAAGGCCAAAACAAAACCCGAGGCAAAGCAGGAGGGGGTTGAGGAAATACCGAAATCCAATAAAGAGGTTTCTGAAATAATCAAGCGTTTAGTTAAAGATGAACGAGATGCTTTGGAAAGCGCTTTATTTAATTGGGAGGATGCTGAGTTGATTGTTGATGGTGAAGATATTAAATTCAAAGGTTTTGTTGGAAGAGATAGACAGTTTTCTAGGGGAAAAGAAGGCGGAACTCGTTCCGTTTCTAAAAGAGATTTTCTTGAATGGTTAATGTCTGACAAACCATTTAGTGAGGAGTTTGATCAGGACCAAGAATGGGTTTCGCAAATAAATAGCTTGAGGGGATTGGTTTCAAATATTATAGGAAAACCCCAAGCACAGCCGCAGGGGGTTGAGGAGATTGCAAAGGCTTTGGAGGGGGTAAGTGTAGATTCCTTAAATAAAGCAAAAAGCAATTTTATTATAACAAAAGCGGAAAAAATTTCAGAAAAATTAGAATATTTAAACTGTGATTCTTTTTGTCATAGACTTGTAAATAATAGATTATTTAAAGAAGTATTTGACAAAGTAGACTTTAATATTAAATTTGGAGGAAAAACCGAAAAAGTTGTATCCGAATTGCAAAAAATATTAAATGTTGGTGACATTATAGCATTTGGAGGGAAGAAGAATGCAATGCACTACGCGGTTTATCTAGGCGGTGATTCTGTGTATGAAGTTGAAGGGTGGGGAGAAAAACCAAGAAAATATAGCTTGTCTAAAAATATAGATGCTTATGAAGGTTTAAATAACATCTACAGGGACAACGAATTAAATAAAGAAATCTCCGAAGCCTACGTCCAAGCCAAAGCAGACGGCTCTAATCCTGAATTAGTAAAGGCAGTAGACGAACTGCTCGGACAAACCCCCGAGGCAAAGCAGGAGAAGACCATCGCAGAGAAGCGCAAAGAGTTCCGTGAAACTGCGAAGAAGTACTTTGATGGAATGAAGAAGATGGGTGTCATCTTTGATGCAGAGAGAAATTCAGCGGAAGACATTGCATTCATCAAGGCATTAAAAGATTACATCAAACTGGAGATTGACAACGGAATGGTCACCTTCAAGGGATTTGTTGAGAAGACCGCAGGGATAATCGAAGACTTCAATGATGCCTCCGTTAAAAGACTAGCAAGGGACATTTGGTCCAAAGAGGTTGTCAAGGCTTACCCTAAGCTCTACGCTAAGTTACAAAAAGCAGAAAAAACGCTTCTTGAACAAGAGATTGCAAGAATTAGGAGAGAAAAAGAATCCAAGTTGTCTGCTTTGTTGAGCCCAAAAGCATTGTACTTAGAGCAAGACGGCAAACTGAAGAAGCGCAGAATAAGCATGGAGGCAGCCGAGTTGCTTTCTGAGATGAAGAAAAGCGTCGGAAACGTAAAAGAGCTCGGAATTGAAGAGCTTATCCAATACGTTGATTTGGGTCAACAAATATTCAAGACAGGAAGTGCCGAAGCAATAGAGTTGAGAAAGGCCAACGAACTACAAGCCAAAACTAATAAAGAGAAGACCCTGCTAATGATAACGGACAACGGGAAAAGAGAGTCCGAAGTTATTGAGCCAAGGATGGAGGGGAATAAAGAGGTTTCTGCTTTAGATGTGGCTACAGAAGTACTGAAAGACAAAGTTGGTTCAGTAATCGTTGAGTTCTCTAACGGGGAGGTTTATGTATACTTCCCGAATCAGATTGCTGATTTCAAAAGCGACATGTCAAAAGACGGAGCATTGAACGAAGTTCGGACATTCCGCAAGGTGGTTACTTCGGACGAATCTGGAATTAAAAACAACTTTATCCGTCGACAAATGCTGTCCGCAATGGGTAGCCTTAACTTGCTCGTAGAACTTCTTAAAGGCAAATCTAAGGCATCTATTGATTGGGCGAACAATGTGAACTTATGGCTTTCCGATGGAGCAAGCGACCTTCGCAAAAACGAAGGTTCATTCAATAGGGCTGACAAAGAAAATAGGTTAGAATCTTTTGGAAAAGTTGTCTTTTCATTGAAAAAGAAAAAACAAGGTGGATATGTTCAGTGGGGAAACCGTATCGCCAAGATGAACGGAAAGAACATTAATCTTCTTTCAGCGGCTGGGCAGAAAACCCCAATAACTAAAGCAATAACCAACGACGCCCTGCTAAACTATTACTCGCAAATCCTAAATCCAAAGATGTTATCTGGTGGTGCGTCAAGAAAAATTAACCTTGACAACAATTCCATAAACACGGTTCTTCAGTATATGAGTCTGCCGGAAAACGCTCAAGCCTTAGATTACGTTAGACTGACGTCCAATCACTACGAGAATGTAAGGAAAAAGATTATACCCATACTTGAGTCACAGGGATATTCAACGGACAGTATAACAAGAGGCAAGTTGGACATCGATAAGGCGATTGAGGAAGACCCAACAACGGGCAGATTTCTTCGCAGAGCCTATGACCTACTTCGATTAGAAAACGACCCAGACGAGGCGCTGTATTTTCCTTCATCGGTTGAGCCAGAAAAGGGCACAGAACTCGATATAACTGCCGACGATCTTATGTCTCCGGATGCGAACAATCAAAAAGCATTATCGGCTTTATCAAACAACTTGATTTCAACCACCGAGGGTGGTAAGCTTATCGCTAAAGGATTCAGCGAATCAATTAAGGACTATAACAAGAGCATGGCAAACATGATTGGCAAACTTGGTGTCTTAAACAATATGCGTTCATCGTTTAATGTCGAGAACATGAAGGCCATGTCCAATATCTTTGGTAAAGCTTATAGCGATAGGTTTAGGGAGAGGGTTCGTTACTACTTCACCCAAATACCAGCGGGATACGACGGAAAGGCATTAAAAGCCCCAGAATGGTTTACCATGAAGACATCTCTACCCATGTTCTTCAATAGGAAATCGGGTATTTTGCAAACATTACAAACACTCGCATTTATTCCAAAATTCGGTTTCAAAAACTATTACGACGGCATTCGTATACTTCAAGAAAATGGCGGTATACAAACTCCACGTGGAATGAAATACAGAATTGGTTTGTCAAGAGAAATCCTACAAAACGAGTTGGTACAAGCTCGTATCGGAGCTAGGTTTGACATATCGGTAAGAGACCTAAATGAACTCGTTAGGGGAGACGACAAGTCAATCGTGATTGGGGGAGTCCCCTTCACATTAAAGAAATTGCTATCCGTAGGCTATCTTTATAGTACTGGCGGCGACTTGGGCAGCATCTTAACAGGAGGTATGCCGGTCTACGCCAAGTTGCGACAAGACTACATCAACCAGTACTCAAAAACCATGAGCGCAGAAGAGGCTGGTGAGAAGGGTGTACAAAAGGCCCTTACTGAATTTGCGGACATCATAGACAAGACCCAGCAAACATCAAGAGAAGACTTGCTTGCTGCATTTGAAACCGATCCAACAAGCAGGCTTTTATTGTCATTTGCAACCATAATTCCTCAGTCTACAAGAATGGCTATTGTTGCTGGTAAAAGAATACAAATTGGTGAAGGAAATATTTATGACAATGTGGCTCAAATAGCCTACTTCGGCTTGTTATCTTCCGTATTATTTAATTTGATTTCGCAGGGTCTTGACGATTTGTTTGACCCAGAAGAAGAAGACGAGACTAATAGAAGGAAAAAGATTGAGGCTCTCAAAAAAATATCTCTTGACGTAATTAGGGATTTGACAAAAAGTTTTGGCTGGATAGGGATTGCAGCACAGGCAACCGTTGTTGCGGCCAAGAAGGCAGACGAAGGACTTGAAAGGGGGTCTAGCGGAAAACAAATAGCCACTGATGTAGCCATTGAAACTGTCAGTATGATGCCACAAATAAGTATTATACGAAGAGACATGGAGGGCTTAGGTAGGGCTATAGACATGGATCAAATGTTCAAAGCGACGACCATTGGCGTGCAATTAGTCACCAATGTTCCAGCCGAGAACACCAGAAAAATGGTTCAAGACTTTGCTGATATTGCTACTCAGCAATACACTATAAGCGAGAGACTGATGCGTAGTATCGGCATACTCAATGAAACATGGGCTGAGTCTAAGTCGTTTGAGGACATTTGGCAAGGCAAACCAGGGGCAAGAGAAAGGCTTACACCAGCAAGAATATCTGCGTTGAGGAAAATTAAGGTTTCTGAATACCGAAAAACCTTGGATGGTTTTGCCGAAGAATACGCCGAAGCAAAGACTCAGGCTGAAAAAGACGCCATTGACTCAAGGGCGATGTCTTTGATTGACGAGGTTTTCAAAGCAAAAGACGATGGAGTTGGTGAGTCCAACACACTTTACGACTATTACGAGAAAAAATTGAACTACTACCTAAAGCCAAAAGATGTGCGAAAGGTCATTGATATGAACTCAGAAGAGCGAAAGAACTATATTGAAAGGGAGTACCGAAGCATCCTCAAAAGGGACGGAGAGATTAGCGCTGATGCCTACATCTTGAACCTCTATGAATACGAGGCTATTTCTCAAAATGAGTTTGATGATATTTATGTAATCATTAATAGAGAACTAGGGCGGTGAGCGAACCAGTAAACATTCGCTCCTTCAAGTACTGCATACTCAGAAGCAATAGCCGCCTTAGGGCGGTAATCAAGTTGCAGATTAAACGCAAACAAACCTCTCTAAAGAAGGTCTGTGAGGAGAACGAGATAGACTACGACAGGATCCGCAAGTACATGGCAGAACCGTACTTTGAAAGAACACCAAGCTATGCTTCTCAAAAGGAGGTGATGGCTTTGGCACACGTCTTAGGCATTCAGGTTGACCTCTCTTTCACTATCGTGAAATAACCAATACTCCGGCCGTAAAGCCGAGTATCGTCAGTAGTACGGGATTTTCGTACCACTTCTTCTTCCGCGGTTCAATAGAGAACCCGGAAATTTTCGTTACCACACCACAGCCATCCACCTTTGCTGAAGCAATGACGAGGTCTCCCTGCCGGTGCTGAATGATTTGTAGGCTCAGTGGGGCTAGTTTATAGGTGATGCTGTCGTTCTCCACGGACAAAGCCAAACAAGAGTCCTGGAAAGTAAAAGAATTAGCAACCGTATCATTGCGTATAATTACGTCTCGTATCGTATCACGAACCACCATAATGTCAACGAACGCCTGAGCCTCAGAGAGCCTCTTGGTGAGACTTTTTACCTCTGCCTTACCCCTGACCTCACTTCGCTTGAGTTCGTTGATTGTGAGGCTCCGTAGAGCGTTTTGGGAGTATATTTCATCACCTACCTTCTTGTAGTGTACTACGCTGTCTTGGATGGCCTCAATAAAGGCTTCTTTTTCCTTCCTGCGTTCTACCTCCTGCATGCAGGTTTGGAGGGTGAACAGGAGGATGACAATCCACAAAGCGTGGACTAAGTAGTGCTTGAAATTGGAGTCTAGGGTCATTTCTTTCGAGCAGCGGAGTAGGCTATTGCTGCAATTTGTTTTTCACTGCGTTTCTTTCCTGAGGGTTTCTCCCGATTAGCACGGGTGAGTTCTTGGATGTTTGCGGATACAGCCTTCTGAATGGCTTTCTCTCCTTTTCCTTTGGCTTTCTTGAGTGGCATACTACTTGCGTTTAATCGGCTTTACTCTTGCTCCCATACCGACACGCTCCTTCTCCGAAATCTTTCTCCGCTTTTCAGCTGAAGACATCTCTGAAGCAGTCTTAGGGGTTTTATCGGATACTCGTTTCGTAGGACGGCAGTACTCGTTCTTCCCACCAGCACCACAGGCTTTACCAGTCTTTTGGTCTACCCATTTCTCACTCTGCCATCTCTTCAGTTCAGTTCCCTTTTCGGTCTTGCGGACTGAACCGGAACCTTTACGACATTTGGCAATAGCCTGACTAGCCCTCGCAGAGGGGAACACATCGTACTGTGCTTTTACTTTATGGTAGCATGCGTCTTTCATTTCTTTCCTCGGTTTCTTGCTCGGTTTTTGGAAGCAGACTCTAAAACAAACCCTCCGTTTTTGGTATGAGATACGTCCTTGCCGTCGCCTTTCTTGCCCATCTCGCGGTTCTTCTTACCCAACTCTGTGCGGTATTTGATTCGCTCTGGAGTGGAGTGGTACTTGGTGTCGTAGGCTTTCTTCTTTTCCCTAGAATCGGGGTTTGCTGCGTAGTAACGAGCACTGTTGCTCTTTGAGGAGCAAGGCTTACACTTACAGGAGGAGGAACACTTCATTAGTATCTGCTTTTTGAGATTAAATTGACGTTGGACCAATACCTATCTCCCCCCACAACCCTACCCTTACCGACGCTAACCATTTTATTGCTAAGCATACGACGAACTTTGTCGATGCTTAACCCCAAAATAAATCTGCACGAAAATATGTCCAAAAATTCAACCGATTCCCCGTTCCTGTCAAACAGCCGTATCGGTTCAGCCTTTTCCGCCAAAACATATCGGTACTTACACAGACGAGACTTGCCAGACATGTTTAACACCCCGATAAAAGCCTGGCATTCCGATTGCGACTTGAATGATATGATTTTGTTTTGTTTACAATCAACTAGCGAAACAGGCTTTGTAGTAGAAGGAACAACGCCGCCAATTCCTCCAATCCGGACGTTTAAGCACATTTTGTTTCTCAAGAGGTCTTCGTTGACAATATCGGCCTCTGCCTTGTAGGCATCGCCCTTGTTGTCAAAAAAGCCAATTATTTCTTTTTTGAAAGACGAATACCCATACTTTACCACCGAATCTATCAGAGCCGACTTTACGCCTCTCTTTTTTAATGAAATAGCCGTCCCCATACTGACAATACCACAGCCAATATAGCCATCCGTAGGTCTTTTTTCAGAATGAACTCCAATATAGTACTTGCCATTAGCCTGGCAGGTGGTTTTATATAGGTAGTGCCTCATTTGCTGTTTCTGCTTTTGCCTTTCATAAACTTGGTACTACCTGGGCTCCAAAGGTCTTTACACGCCCAATGGCGTGCTGTAAGCTTGTCTGTAGCGGTATCACAGCTATGCCTAGATCGGAAGTTCTTCCTAGCATCATCGCTGTAGTTGGACTTGTAAGCACTAGCCCCATAATGGATAAGCTTTTCTTTCCCCCCAGAACAAGCCTTGACCATCTTCTTCTTCCCCGCCTTGGTGGAGGGACGAGGGCTGTTGCAGGGCATTTTAGCCTTGTCCACTCTTTTCATGATCCGCAATTTAAGCACTCATCCGGGTCATCCATGTTGCATGCGGTGACCTCTATACTTTCTAGGGTCTTGAACCATTCTTCGTCAATGGCATCAAAATCGTCATCATCGTCATCATCCTGCTCAATGAGGTCTACTTCTTCTGGCAAAAGATCGTCTTCTCTTCCTAGCATAGCGTTTTGGTTTATTTAATACAATAACCAACCAATGGTTGGTTAAGTTCCCACCGAGGAGAGTTGGGCGTAGAACCTCTTGGTGAAATTAATCCTCTCCTGAAGACCGTGAGTACCTCCGTTAACCCTTTTGGTAACCTTGGTTATATCGTCAATATCAACCCCACCATCCGCTAAATTGTTGATTTTATTGGCACTCCAAAACCAAGCCGCAGACAGCAGTGGGTACTTTGTAGCTACTAAATCGGGGTTGTTTAGGATGTCTTCGTCTACAAAGCCGTCAAATGCCCTGTAATTGTCTTTTCCTGTGAGTTGGATATAACCCCTACCTCTGTACCTCCAACCGTCTCCTGAGGCTTCTGAGCCATTCCCAAGCCTATTGGAATAAACGTAATTAGCCAATGCTTGTGGTGCTTTGGAGTAAGCCTTGGGGTCTCTGTCTTTGAAGTACCTAGGGAAGGTCTTTTTCAGGCCCGAGACGCTGTAATTTAAGTTCTCTGAAACAGCCTTAAATGAGCCGGATTCTTGGGCACATTGAGCCAAAAAATGGGATAGCCGTTCAATGGTGTTGATACCGAACTTGGACATCACGGGCCATATTTCGGCCTTGATATGGCTTGGCACGTCAAGTGCGTCAAAGTTCATAAACCTTTCCCAAGTTTTTTTTTAAGATCTCGGTTCTCTTCTTCGAGTTTCCGAATATGCCCTTCCATCTCATCAAGTTTCTCCCGAAGAGAGGTGATTTCCTTGCGTAGTGCCTCTATCTCTGTCTTATGAGCCTCGGCGGTTTCCTGCCACATCTTCATAATCTCTTTGGCATTTTGAATCTCTGCGGATTCTTTCTGTACTTTACCACCGGTAATCCAGCCTACAACGGCTGCTACAACGGCGGTGACGGTCTCGGAGATAGGGAAGTCCATTGTTGTAAATGTTACAGGGTTGAAGGTGTTGCAAATTCTTGGTAATCTGCGGCGTATTGCGCATCCCATCCGAGGAATGAATGCACTCCTACTGGGGTGGGCCAAACGATGTATGGGGTGAACGCCGAAGGTGGTGTGTCTTGGAACAGTATGTCATAGCATACAAGGCCGTCAATCTCACCAAGCGGCACGGCGTTGTCAAGCGGTTGCAGGGATTGCATCGCTTTGTCTGCGGTGGCTTGGCTTGGGAATGCGTACTTGCGGAATGTCGGCATGGTTAGATGGTTGTGTATTTTGAAAAATTAAGCCCTTTTCCAAAGCCGTTTAATATAGGAAGGTTTCTGCTAATGTTGTAGTAAATTGCTTTTCTGCAAACACCAAATTGACTTTCTATCTCCCAAATCTTCCCGACAAAACCAGTGGTCAATTCTATTATCAAATATGCTTTATCTTTTCTATATTGAGTTGAAGCGTCTATTGCCTTTTTGGACGGCTTATATCCAACCTTTGACTTTCTTACTTGTTCGCAAAAATAAGCACTCCGCTTTTTACCCTTGAAGGCTAATGAGATTTTAGCCTTTGCTTCATCGGTCTGAAAGTGAAGATAGTTCGGGTGTCCTTTTGACTTTTCGGATATTTTTCTTTTAGCCTCATCGGATAGTTTCTTACCCTTAAATTTTTCCGAAAGAATCCTCTTGGTTTCTTCGGAATGTTTTAGTCCAAAAGCACCTTCACCTCCAAGCGTCTTGTTGGTCAGATTTTCAACACCAATAGATGCAATCAAAAACTTCTCCAACTCTTTTGCTGATTCAAGCGATATGTCATCAGAAATTATGTCAACTATTTTGCCATACTTATTAAAAACCCTTGTCCAATGCGAATTTCTGCCTTGGTTTACAAAGGCTCTCTTAATGTCATTGCCTATCCCGACGTAAAATATTTCACGGGTTTTTGGCTTCATATGTGTGTAAACTATTGGCATTACGGCTGGGTCATAAAAGCGAGTTGGTCGTTCGTCAGCCTTGTGGTGTAGAGTGCGGCGGCACGGCATCGTTGGTCGGTTATTTCCGTGCGATTAGAGTGGCACAAAGAAACGCTATTAAGATTGGTCGGCAAAGTTCCTGACGGGTCAATTCCTCTTTGCGTTCCGTTAATGTATAACACAAAGTCATTCTCTTTGTACGCAAATGCGATTTTGTAATACTCACCCAAAGTCACCGCCCCTGATGCTGAAATGTTGCATTGAACGGTTCCCGATACGGCTATTGCTTGAAATAAACCAGCCCCTGTTGTCTGCAACCTTACGGTTTGAGTATCTGACGTTCCCGATGCCAATGCGAAAAACACTCGGTCGTATCTATTGATGCTACCCTCCCAATACATCGTCCCCTCCGTCTGCCCAATACTCCCGCTGACCGCTCCGCTGACCGAAATAACATCGGCGTTGCGGGTGACTGCTGCGGTGGTGGTGGGGATGTAGGAGGTGGCTACGGAGCCTGTTTCGAGTTGTGCGCCCCAAATGTAAAAACTGCTCCCATTGCCAATGTAATCAACATCAGTTGCTGCATCTTGCATTTGCACAAAGATTGTGGTATTAGCGGTTGTTGCTGTTGCTGTTCCTCGAATTGAAAAACGATACCAATCATTCCCGTAATTCTCAATCGCTGCGCCACTTCCGTTTATGTTGGTTATGGCCAAATTATCTAAGTTGAGTGCCGCTCTTGCATTAAAAGCACTATTGGCATTAAGTAATAAAAACCTATTGCTTGAATTTTTCTTGATGAAAATTGAAAAGTTGTAGGTGGTTCCACTTGTGATGGAAATGCTTCCTTGTTGTACTCTGTGTCTGCCGTTAGTAGCATTATCTGCTAATGAATATGCACTCATCGTTCCATCAGGAGCAGTAAACGCCGCCGTTGTGCCTGTGGTTATGGCGACATTTGTAGGCGACCACGTTCCGCTCACCTCAAAGCCTGCACTCCTCAACGCCAAATTCGACGCACTCGGCTCCACAAGCAAACTAGCCTGCCCTCCGAAGTAGTCAATGCGTGGGATGTTTGCGTTGACAATCTCGATGTTCCCACTTGCGTTCACCCTTGTAGCCGTGTTTAACGCACGTGTAGACGTGAACTCCACTGGGGTAAACTTCTTCTCCGTATTAGCATAACCGAGGAGGTTATTAGCCTTTATCCCCCAGTTTCCTTGTCCTACTTTTATGGTTGGTGTACTCATCCTAGTGTGTATGATAATGCTGAAGCCATTTGGCTGTATGATGTGTAAGGGGAGGTGAGCAATGCAAGCTGTGTATTGCTAAGCCTTGTGGTGTAGAGGGCGGCGGCACGGATGCGGTCGTTAAATATAAAGGATGTGCTAAAACTACCTAATCGTACCGTTGTTAGCCCTCCAATAGTTCTTGACGCCGAAGACGTTGCAATTTGCGTACCATTGACATATAAAGCAAATTCACCACTTTTATATCCAAGTGCAATTTTATGGACGCTATTTGCAGTGATAAAATTTGTTGTAGTAGCTAAAGCTGTTGTACCAGAGGCATCTGCTATTGCTGCTATAAAGCGATTTGAAGTACCACGAATAATTTCAATATAATTATTAAATGCTTGGAATAGTGTGACAATACTTCCTTCACCTAATCCTACATTGCGAATATCCACCTCCGCATAAATCGTCCCCTCCGTCTGCCCAATACTCCCGCTGACCGCTCCGCTGACCGAAATCAAATCGGCGTTGCGGGTGACTGCTGCGGTGGTGGTGGGGATGTAGGACGTTGCAACGCTGCCTGCTTCGACCTGTGCGCCCCAAGTGTAGGCGGTAAGGTTCAATGCGCCTGATGCGGCAAAAGAACTGCTTCCGCTTGAT
>Ga0194133_10005297_pt1 | contig 16530 bp, 16 predicted proteins | sample TA2KigOf40mmetaG_FD_155448 | JGI IMG/M metagenome (GOLD analysis project Ga0194133, IMG submission 155448) | Freshwater microbial communities from Lake Tanganyika, Tanzania - TA2015055 Kigoma Offshore 40m | ecosystem: Environmental > Aquatic > Freshwater > Lake | place: Tanzania: Lake... | reverse complement strand
GTTTTTCAGAAGATGGGGGATTAACATGGTCAATGGCTACACCCGCTGCAATTCCATCGCCGATATCTCCTGCATCTATCAAGAGAATACCGAAAACGAATGATTTGTTGCTGGTTTGGAATAATAATGGGGCTTCCGGGCCCGGATATTTTAAAAGTATTCGAAGCCCTCTAACCATTGCCATTTCAAAAAATGAGGGTAAGTCATGGAAATTGATTAAAAATATTGAGGATGATCCCAATGGCATGTTTTGTTATACTGCAATTCATTTCACCAAATCACATGTATTGCTGGGTTATGGAGTTGGTTTAGGTCTCCCAAACACACATATCAGACGCCTGAGTTTGAATTGGCTATATCAAAGAGCAAGCCACTATTGAAAAGCATTTAATCCGGTAATGTCCATCCCGGTGATCAGTAGATGGATATCATGGGTTCCTTCGTAAGTGACAACAGATTCCAAATTCATCATATGTCGCATGATCGGGTATTCGCCTGTAATTCCCATTCCTCCAAGAATCTGTCTGGCTTCTCGGGCAACATGTATTGCGGTTTCTACACTGTTTCTTTTGGCCATGGAAATTTGCGCAGGACTTGCAAGGCCTTTATTTTTCAATTCTCCGAGACGCCAAACCAAAAGTTGTGCCTTGGTTATTTCAGTGATCATTTCAGCAAGTTTCTTTTGTTGAAGTTGAAAGCCGGCAATCGGCTTTCCAAACTGTATTCTCTCTTTCGAATAACGTAATGCAGTATCATAGCAATCCATTGCAGCACCTAAAGCACCCCATGCAATACCATACCTGGCCTGGTTTAAACATCCCAGCGGGCCCTTTATTCCACTTATATTTGGAAGTAAATTTTCTTTAGGAACTTTAACATTATGGAATACCAGTTCTCCAGTAGCAGAAGCCCGAAGACTCCATTTGCCGTGTATTTCCGGTGCCGAAAATCCTTCCATCCCTTTTTCTACTATCAAACCTTTAACGGTACCTTGTTCATCCTTAGCCCAAACGATGGCCATATCCGCATGAGGTGAATTTGAAATCCACATCTTAGATCCATTTAAAAGATAATGACTACCCATATCTTTAATGTTGGTAATCATACTTGCCGGATCCGATCCATGATCCGATTCAGTTAATCCAAAGCATCCCAGCAATTCTCCGGATGCCAGCTTTGGTAAATAGTTTAATTTCTGATCTTCTGAACCATAGGCATAAATGGGGTACATAACCAAAGAACCCTGAACAGATGCAGTTGAACGTATACCCGAATCGCCACGTTCTATTTCCTGCATGATGAGACCATACGAAATATAATCCAAACCGGCTCCACCGTATTGAGGTGGAATGGTCGGTCCAAAGGCCCCAAGCCTTGCAAGCTCGGGTATCAGGTGTTTAGGAAACTCAGCTCTTTGGGCAAAATCTTCAATAATCGGACTTAACTCTTTTTTTACCCATGTTCTTACCGTATCACGTATAAGTTTATGTTCCTCAGACAGTAATTCATCTACCAAAAAATAGTCCGGTGCCTCAAATAGATCTTTCTTGGCTGATCTTTGAACATTTCTGGATTCCTGATCTTGATTTTGCATACAATTACTTTTTTCAAAACTACGTAAATCGGTTCTCATTTGCTTAATTAATAAGTCAAATAGAAAGGTTTTTTACCGACAATTTTCTTACACTGTCCGAATTACTGGTTTATCATGCCATCGATCAACAATAAAAATTATCTTTCTAAAGTTTCCGGATTAGCGCTGAGATTTACCATTGCTGCCCGGGTTTGCTTAAAAGGGTTTGGGGTTCTATTACCGGACTACCCCTCCCGATGAAAAACAGCAGCGGGTAAACTAAACCTTACCGAAGGAGGTATCTTCCGGCTACGAATCATATGAAATCAAGTAGTACTTCTTGCCGGAAATACTCCGGAGGAAAGGACCAAAGGAAGCGATAACACGCAGGTATTGCTTTCCAAAATCAAATCATACGCCTCCGCAGCGGCATGAGAACCCTGATATGGGTATTTCTTTACCTTTCATATATCGAACTCAGGTTAAATAGCCAATTCCGGTTTGATTTCCGAATCTTGGTTAGAATAAAATACCGATTGGCTAAGGAAAGCGAAACTAGCGAAGAATTCGGAAAGGATAAGTTCAGAAATTAAACGCCAAGGAATCAAGATTAAAACCAATAAAACTTCCCGATTCACTCAGGAATTTATTCATTATCCCTGTAAATTGGGCTCATAATTATTTCATGATACCATTAAATCTTTTGCAAGATTATAGGTTTTTACATCACTTCCCCAGAATTTTTATAAGTGATCCTGCCAAGACCGTGTCAGCTGGCTGCATGCCATTTAGAAGAGAAAGTTCTTCTAGTTTGTTCTCGGGCATGTTGTAACTGATAAGAGCCTGCTTAAGGGTTCCGGTTTGTTTGACTGTTTTAATCCTGATTCGGTCCGCTTGTTTATTAAGTTTTGCAGTATCTTTCAGCTCCCTGAAATTACTCATTGATAGAAGAAAATAATCAGCATAATGGTTAAAGTCATTCACCGAACTAGCCCCAATGAGTAGGTATATATTAGTATTAAATTGAATCAGGTATGATAATGTTCTCGTAGTAGATAATTGTTGCCGGGTATCTGCTTTGACATTCGCAGTCATGGCGATGGCATTTAAACCATTGACGGTAATCTGTTTTGATTCAATAACGCGAAGATTATTTTTCTTAACCAGATGATCTGCGGCTTCCTGAAGTGAATTACCACTGGCTAAGCTCATTATCATTAGGGCCTTGCCATCTTTTGGAGCAAATTGTACTTTTTGGGGTGTATTTTGATAATTCCAACCTTTGGGTATCGGAAATTGAAATTTAAGTTCGGGATGATAGAAAATGTCGTTTTCAAGAAATCCTTGTTTTGGATCTTCACCATAAATCAAACCTTCAATCTTCCTCAAATAACTATCACGGTTAACCTTTGGATCAATTAAATTTAGCTTTTTCTTCCATTCAACGGACAATTTACTGACTGCCACATTTCGGTCGCCGGGATTGGGATGTGTAGACATGAAATCAGGTAGCTCTGCACCTTCTGTCCCTGACCTTTGCCTTTCAAGTGTTTTGAAAAAACCGGCCATTTCTTTTGCTTCATAGCCAATCCTTGTTGAATATTCAACGCCCAACTCATCAGATTGGCGTTCAGCATCACGTCCGAATTTTAGGAATAATAAACTTAAGCCCTGAGTAAGAGGTTCTGCAAATTCTGTGAGCTGTGGAACCAAAATCATGCTTCCCAGCAATCCAACTTGTCCGAGAATAGCCTTACTTAGTTGTGAAACTGAATGCCTTGCGGTTATATGTCCAATTTCATGGCCTAAAACCCCGGCAAACTCTGCTTCATTATTAAAATGAGCCATGATTCCTCTGGTGAAATAAACATAACCGCCGGGAACTGCAAACGCATTTAAAACTTCCGAATCAACGATTTTAAATTCATATTTAAGGTCAGGGCGGTGAGATATGGCAGCCATTTCTTTACCCTTTTGGGTGATAAATCCCTGCAGGATTTTATTCTCATACAAACCATACTCGGCAATAATTTGAGCATCTGCAGTAGCACCCATTGCAATTTCTTGAGCTTCAGTTATTAACAAAATCTGCTTTTTTCCTGTTACCGGATTGACAGCACAAGCGCTTGAAAGAAAAACAGCTGCAACTAAACAAAAGGGAAGCAAATGATTTTTCATACCCGAAATTACTGAATTCAAGTGATCAATATTTAAGCCAAAAATTGGTAATTATTAAATTTTCTCCCTGTTAGTCCTAAGAAATTAAAATCCATGCCTACAAGTGGGATAAAAGAAATTGCCCGAAAATACCGTTTGACGACTTTTATTTGGCAGAGCTATAATTCTCTTATCCAGATATTACGAAAACTTATTGGTTCACTTGGATCACCGTGGTCTTGTAATTTAATTGGTAATGGACCGTGTTTTTTATAGAATGGGGGACCTGTGTAAACAGTTTCTCCCCGAAGTTCAATGTTATTCTGGATTAAAAGGCCATTATGTAAGACCGTGACCCTTGCGGCAGATTTCAAAGTGCCATTTTCATAAAAAGTTGGAGCGGTCCAAATGATATCATAAGATTGCCATTCTCCAGGCTTTCTTGACGCATTTACTAATGGGATAAACTGTTTGTAAATGCTGCCTGCCTGACCATTGCTGTAAGTGGTATTCGTGTAGGAATCGAGAACCTGCAATTCATAGCCTTCATCACCATTTCCGGTGGATCCTAAAAATACTCCACTGTTGCCTCTTGCTTGTCCGGAGCCTGTAATATTTGTCGGAATTTTCCATTCGATATGCATCTGATAGTTTAGAAATGATCTTTTAGTTTGTATGTTACCTGTTCCCTTTTTGACGGTGAATTCTCCATTGGCAACTGTCCATTTCGCCGGACTTTGATCTTTTGCGGTAAGCCATTGGTCCATATGATCACCGCCAAACAATATGATTGCATCATCAGGTGCTGATAGCGCATTTTTTGGTGCCTGGACAATCTTGGGAACTGGTGTCCAAGCTTCAGTATCTTTTGGATTTGCCTTCTGCTGTGCAGAACCAGTGGCATTATTTGCGATTAAAATGACAAGGATTAAAATGAATCTTTTCATACTTACAGGTATTGAACTAATCTTAAATAATAGTTTCTCGAAATTAGGTATTATTAATTTAATAAAAATAATTAATCAGGCTGTAATATTTTACATGAAAAGCTAAAGAGTAAATTTTAATTAAGCTATTTTTGTAGAATGGGACTAATCAAGCAAAAAGTTAGTTTAAATGGGGTTCGTTTTTTTTCATATCATGGGTTTTACCCGGAAGAACAAGTCCTGGGCACTGAGTTTATTGTCGACATTGATACCTTGTTGGAAGTGCATGACTCCGGTCATGACGATATTTCAAATACCGTCAATTATGAACGCCTCTTGCAAATAACTTCCGAAGAAATGAAAATTCCCCGTAAATTAATTGAAACGGTGGCGCACTGTATTTTAGGAAGGATAAGGGAAGAGTTTCAGGTTATCCAAGAGATTCGTGTTTCTATTCGTAAAATGCATCCTCCTGTGCGTGCAGAAATTGAAAATTCAAGCATTGAACTTTTGTTCAACAGATAATATGAAGTTTAACCGAATTACAGACTCCATCCTGGCAGACATTCAAAAAATTATCGAGCCGGAACAGGTATTTATCGATAAAGACAATCTTTCTAAATATGCCCACGATGAAACTGAAGATTTAGTCTTTTTCCCGGAGGTGGTGGTTAAGCCGAACAGCAAAGAACAGATTTCACTTCTTTTAAAATTAGCCAATCATTACATGATTCCTGTAACACCCAGAGGTGCGGGTACCGGACTAAGTGGTGGAGCATTGCCAGTCAAAGGCGGACTTTTAATTTCTATGGAACGCTTTGATAAAATTTTAGAAATTGATGAGCGTAATTTACAGGCAACCATTGAACCCGGTGTCATCACCGAAATTTTCATGGATGCTGTTGCAGAAAAAGGATTGCTTTATCCGGTAGATCCTTCCAGTAAAGGATCATGTTTTATGGGAGGGAATATAGCCCATGGAAGTGGAGGTCCGAGAGTTGTTAAATATGGTACAATCAGAGAATATATTTTAAACCTTGAAGTCGTGCTTCCTGATGGAGAGATCATATGGACAGGTGCAAACACATTAAAATATGCTTCAGGGTATAACCTGACTCAATTGATGATTGGTTCTGAGGGCACCCTTGGGATAATAACCAAAATAGTATTGAAACTTATTCCCCGGCCTTGCCAAAATTTGGTCATGCTTGCCACATTTCCGAGTAATGAACGAGCTTGCGAAGCTGTTTCTGCTATTTTTAGAGCTGGAATAACGCCATCTACCCTGGAGTTTATGGAGAGACGAGCGGTAGAATGGGTAATGGAGTACGATCATATTCCGTTCGACTTAAAACCGGAAGCTCATGCTTTTTTAATGATAGAAGTAGACGGAAATGATATGGAGCTACTTTTAACTGAATGCGATCAAATTAATGAAGTTCTCGAAGAAAATTTTTGTTCAGAAGTACTTTTTGCCGACACGGCAGCCCAAAAGGATGCGATATGGCGCCTTAGACGGACGATGCCCTTGTCTGTTAAATCAAATTCCATATATAAAGAAGAAGATACGGTAGTGCCCAGGGCTGAGCTGGCTAAATTAATACAAGGAATAAAGGAAATCGGAACAAAGTATGGCTTTCAGTCCATTTGTTATGGACATGCAGGAGATGGCAATGTTCATGTTAACATCATTAAAGCCGGGATGTCTGATGAAGACTGGAATTCTAAGCTGAAACTTGGTGTCAGAGAAATTTTTGAATTAACGGTTTCACTTGGAGGTACAATCTCAGGTGAACATGGAATAGGATCCGTACAACGCGAGTTCATGGACATCAAATACTCGGAGACGCATTTGAACTTGATGCGTGGTATAAAATCTGTTTTTGATCCCAATGGGATTTTAAATCCGGGCAAAATATTTTGAATCTGATCAGCTGGTTCGAAAACTTTTTTATTCAAGATTATCAAACATACTTTCTTCCATTCTTTGGCGCTGAAGCTGAGGAATTTTGGTCGGTTTTTGTGACTGGTAATCAATGGAAACACAAATTGTTTGTCCGCTTGTACAAATTTCTTCCTTTCCTTGCTTGTTTTTAACCAAAATATAATCCAATTCGAAACTGCTGTTTCCAATTTTTGAGGTTCTGACGTAAGCATATACCTCGTCGCCGAGGATTATTGGTTTATGATAATCAACTACTGATTTTCTAATTATTATCCCTGATTGTTTCCAATCCCAAGCAATCACATCAGTCCAATAAGCTGACCTGGCGATCTCAAAGTAGGTCAGATTAACAGCGTTATTTACGTGACCAAGCGCATCAATGTCTGAAAACCTCAAGTGTATTTGAATTTTATAATGAAATCCTTTCATCCGTAAAATGACATAATGGCAGTTAAAAATAATTTAAACTGCCATGTTGGCTAATTTTTAATGCAATATGCGAAATGGTATACACATTGTCGAATAGTTTGAAATAACTGATTAAAAAAATAAGGAGGACTTCAAGATGGCACTTGTAAAATTTGCAAACGGAAATACAAACAAAGTATTGAAACCAGCTTATAACGATGTTTTTGAATCGTTTTTCAATGCAGATCCATTTCTAACTAAGAGTTCATTGCAGCGTATTCCGCCGGTCAATATTTCTGAGAATGAGAATGAATTTCAAATTGATTTGGCAGTACCTGGATTAAAAAAGGAAGATTTCAAAATTAATCTGGAAAAGGATTTACTAATGATCTCTGCCGAAAAAAAGGAAGAAAAAACTGAATTAGATGAGCCAAGGAAGTATAACAGAGTGGAATATAATTATTCAAGCTTTTTGAGAACCTTTACCTTACCAGAATCGGCAGATCACTCTAAAATAAGTGCAGCCTATAAAGAGGGCATATTACATGTTAGTGTAGCCAAAAAGGAAGAAGCTAAGATTCAGTCGAGAGAAATTTCAATTAACTAAAGTCGAGTGATTTAGTTTAAAAGGTAGACAATATTTTTGTCTGCCTTTTTTATTTATGTTGCGTTAGAAGCGCTAAAATCGTAATTTTGCAGGATGGTGAGAGAAATTTTGGAGATTAGACGGAAAGCATTAAAGATCAATTTAGATGATTCCATTTACGGGACTTTTGCCGAGATAGGGGCAGGGCAGGAAGTTGCAAGAAATTTTTTCACCGCCGGTGCGGCATCAGGCACCATCGCAAAGACGATGTCGGCTTATGATATGGTTTTTAGCGACTCAATTTATGGGGTCGAAGAGTCGGGACGTTATGTTTCTGAATCCAGGCTTCATAAAATGATTAAGTATGAATTCGGACTTTTATCTGAACGCTTATCCGGACCTAAGTATGCCGGAAAAACTTTTTTCGCTTTTGCAGATACGGTTACAACACTCAATTTTAATAAAACCAATGATCCACATGGCTGGCTTGGCATTAGGTTTCAGTTATGGCCGGGTGGTGAACCTAATCAAATCGTTTTTCACGTTAGATTATTGGATAGTGATTCAAATTTACAGCAACATGTACTCGGAATATTAGGAGTAAATTTAGTTTATGCAGCTTATTATTACCATGATGATGTACAATCGATGATTGAATCATTGGTTGATAATTTAGCCATAGGTTCCGTAGAAATTGATTTGATTAGTTTAAGTGGTCCACAATTTAAAAATGCAAACAACGGCTTGTTAATCTCTACCTGATCGCCAAGGGCTTTTCCGGTGCAGCTATTTTTGATAAGAATGGTCATGCCCGTCAGTCCAAAGATTTACTTTATAAAAAGGATATAATGATTCTTCGAACTAAATTCGGTCAGAAATCTACTCCGAATTTTGATTTATTCAATAAAGCAGTCGATCAGTTTAAGAAAACACAGCAAGTCAATGACCGAAACGTTATTGTCATGATCGAAGTATTAATGACTAATTTTCTTGAAGATAAATCAGAATTAAGTAATGAGGATTTAGAAAAGTTCACAAAACGAGCGGAGGAATTATATGCTACCGGAAATTATGTGGTGGTATCAGATTTTGCGCGTAATCACAAATTAGCTCAATACCTCTCAAGGTGTAACCCCAAGAGCGTTGGTATTTCGACCAATATTGTCAACCTAAAAATATATTCAATTCTGAAAACTACGGGGAAAACTATGCCGATGAACTGTTGGCCTAAATCAGTGATCTTTTTAGTAAAAATGTAAGACTGTATGCTTATCCCTATTTGGATAAGAAAAACAAGCAGATAATCACTACCCGGAATATGCCCGTTTCAAAAGAATCAAGACATTTGTTTGAGTTCTTAATACAAAACGGTTATATCATGGATATCGAAAATTATGATAAGAAGGATGTGAAGACGGTTTAATTAATTAATTAATCTGAGATCGATATAAGCTCTTGCCGGAGGCTGACTATATTTCTCAGTCTGTTGCTCCTGGTTCCGTGTTATGCCTTATTTTTTTACGGGAAATTAAATCCTTATCCTAAGATTCAGTTATGCAAAAAAAATAGGGCTGCCACTCGTGTTTGTTTCACAGGGCCTGGAGTTCTATGGACGGACTACCCCTCCCGATGAAAAATAGCATCGGGTAAACTAAACCTTGCCGAAGGAGGTATCTTCCGGCTAAGGGTCATCTGAAATCAGGTGCCATTTCTTGCCGGAAATACTCCGGAGGAAAGGACTAAACGAAGCGATAACACGCAGGTATTGCTTTCCAAAATCAAATCATGCGCATCCGGAGGATCATAAAATCCATTTTAAGGATATTTTTTAATCTTCCATGTATCGAACTCAGGTTAATTAATAATTGATAGTTGATAATTTTTAAATCTCAACTGTCCATGAACCCTAGTTTCTCATGTTGATATATTGTAACGGTTGTCCAAAATCATTGTTGCGGCAGAGTGCAATTACGGCCTGCAAATCATCAATTTTCTTTCCTTGTACCCTGACTTGATCCTCCATGATAGAAGCTTGTACTTTAAGGCCACTGTCTTTTATTTTTTTTACAATCTTTTTGGCGGCTTCCTTGTCAATCCCTTCTTTTATTTTAATTTCCTTTCTGAGCATATTGCCTGAAGCATACTGTTCTTTACCAAGATCCATACTTCCGGGATCTAAGTGATGTTTAACCATTCGCGATATAATTGCATCTTGAATAGCTTTTAAACGCATATCGTTTTCAGTGATAATAGTAATCTCATTAGTTTTTTTATCGAGTTCTACACTGCTTTTAGAATCATTAAAATCATAGCGATTCAAAATCTCTTTTTTCGCTGTGTTGATTGCATTATCAAGGGTTTGTCCGTCGATCTTACTTACAATGTCGAATGTTGGCATAATTTTAATACTATGGTTAATCAATATTTGTTAATATCTTTAAATATTGCATTTAAAGTTCGCATTTCTTTAACATAAAATTTATGAAAGCAAATAAAGTAAAAACATCCGTAAAGCTTGTAAAAAAGCAAACAAAACGTGGTGTAAAGAAGGAATTAGAATCAACAATTTCTGAGAAATTTTTTGAAGCCCTAAAGAGTCTAGGCCATGATGCCGATAAATTCTCCAAGGAAATAAAGAAGACCAGCAAAGTATTGGCCAAGAAGTTAGCTGTAAAGTACAATGAAGTCAAGCATTCAGTAGAAGACAAAATTGAGAGTAAGGCCAAAATTGCCAAGTCTAAAACTGTAGCTAAGGCTGGAGTTCCCGCCGGAAAATCCGTAGTTTCTGCAGTTAAAAAAGCTAAAAAAGTTGTGGCCAGAGTAACTAAGGCCGCAGTAAAAGAAAAATTACCTCGACTTGTAACCACCGGTTCAGGGCTAACAAAGCCAGGAGTTAAAAATCCTAAAAAATCGACACCTTCTCCTGTCAGCAAATCAGTTCCAATAAAATCTGAAGTCAAGAAGCCGCTTGTTGCTAAGGCAAAGGATTTAATGACAAAGAAACCGGTTAAATCTACCAAAAAATCTGCCTCTGCCAAATCAAGTTCAGCTAAAGCAGGCGTATCAACAACACCTCCTCCGACTGATAGAATATAAATTTTAGGACTAAAATTTAACAGTTAACGTGCTGTTAATGTTTTGTTAATATTAATTTTTGAATTTTACAGTCCCGCCTCCAACCGCGGGATTGTTTATTTATGCCAATGCCTAAGAATATTCCTTTGATCAATCGCGAGGTCAGTTGGTTGTACTTTAATGACCGTGTTCTCCAGGAGGCTGCTGATAAATCGGTTCCTTTGGTTGAAAGAATACGGTTTCTTGCTATATTTTCTTCAAATCTAGATGAGTTTTACCGGGTAAGGGTAGCAACACTTAAAAGGCTTTCGAATTTAAATACCCGGTCAAAAGCAATCTTAGGTTTCAGTCCCAGGAAAATATTAAATCAGATTAAGAATATTGTTGTTAAACAAGAACGCAAATTTAATCATTTGTATGAAGATGTAATTGTTAAGGAGCTGGAACAGGAAAGGATATTTTTAATTAATGAGACCCAGCTTAATGTGGCCAGGGGAACATTTGTTCGTGAATATTTTCGAGATAGGATATTATCTACACTCGTTCCGGTCATGATTAACAAAAATGAGCCTTTTCCCGAATTAAAGGATCGGGCAATTTATCTTTTTGTTAGAATGGTGCATTCTAAAAATAAGGAAAAGAACAGGTATGCTTTGATCGAGATTCCAACAGAGGTTTCAAACCGTTTTATTGTATTGCCGGAAACTAACAACTTAAAATTCATTACCCTGATTGATGATGCGGTCAGATATTGCCTAGATGATATTTTCTTCATCTTTGAATATGATCATATTCAGGCATATTCTATCCAGTTAACCAGGGATGCCGAATTAAATCTTGATTTTCATGTCAGTGAAAAGTTTATCGATGCACTTTCTAAAAGCTTATTAAAAAGAGCAAAAGGAAAACCAATGCGTTTATTGTATGATACGGATATGCCATTGGATATGCTCACCTATCTGGTTGCTGAGTTAGACTTAACTGCAGACGGGTTAATTCCGGGTAATCGTTATCATAATTTTAAAGACTTTATAAGTTTCCCAAATATTGGTCGGCCTGAGCTAGAATATCCCAAACAATTACCCTTGATAGTAAATGATTTACCTGGTGTAAATAGTATTTTCAACCAGATCGCGAAAAAGGATTTTTTGATTAATTTACCCTATCAATCTTTTGATTACATCATACATTTTCTTAGGGAGGCAGCCATTGATCCAAAAGTTAAGGAAATTAACATAACCCTCTACCGTTTAGCTGAAAATTCGAGAATAATTCACGCATTGATTAATGCTGCCAAAAATGGCAAGAAGGTAAATTGTTTACTTGAGCTGAAGGCGAGGTTTGATGAACAGGCTAATATTTATTGGACTAATAAGCTTGAGGAAGAGGGAGTACATGTTAATTACGGAATGACTGACTATAAGGTTCATTCAAAAATATGCTTGGTTAGGCGAACTGAGAAGGGAAAGGATAGATATTATGCTAATCTTGCCACCGGTAACTACAATGAAAAGACGGCAAAAATCTATTGTGATCATAGCTTATTTACAGCGAATCCTTTGATTACTTCAGACCTGGTAAGATTTTTTGATGGACTTCAAAAACAGGTTTTTTACAAGGGTTATAAACAGTTGCTTGTGTCGCCTCTTGAAAGTAGGCAAAAACTTAATTTGTTGTTTAACATAGAAATCAAAAGGGCTAAATCAGGAAAAAGTTCAAGAATCATCCTTAAAATGAATAGTTTAACTGACTTAGCGATTATCGAGAAGTTATATGAAGCCAGTAATGCAGGAGTTAAAATTAAACTGATCATTCGTGGTATGTGTTGTTTGGTGCCGGGGATTAGAGGATTTAGTGAAAATATTAAGGTGATTAGTATTATAGATCGTTATCTTGAGCACGCAAGAGTATGGATATTTGGAGACACCGGTAATGAGCTTGTTTACCTCTCTTCCGCAGATATGATGGCAAGAAATTTAGATCATCGGGTAGAGGTTGGTTTCCCGATTCTTGATCAGGAAATCAAATCTGAAATTTTAGACATTATTAATATTCAGTTGAGGGATAATACTAAGGCCAGAGAGATAAATGAATTAAATAATAATCGCTATCATAAGACCGGAACTAAAGTTTTAAGCCGTGCCCAGACCGACATATACACCTATTTGAAATATAAAAAGTAATACCTTGAGATACGCTGCCATAGATATCGGTTCTAATGCCATCAGACTGTTGATTGCTGATGTGATTCAGAACAATAAAACCATCTCCTTTAAAAAAAACACCCTGATCAGGGTGCCATTAAGACTCGGGGACGATGCGTTTTTAGATAAACTTATTTCTCCAAATAAAACTACAGAACTCATTAAAACCATGGTCGCATTTCGTCACCTTATTGATGTTTACAAGGTAAGCGATTATATGGCATGCGCTACATCCGCAATGCGTGAGGCAAGAAATGGGGCAACAATTGTCGAAAGAATTAAGGCTGAAGCAGACATAAATCTTGAAATTGTTGAGGGTCAAAGAGAAGCTAATATAATTTATGCAAGCCATATTGAGCAAAGTCTCGATCGAAAAAAGAATTACTTGTACATAGACGTCGGTGGAGGTAGCACCGAATTATCAGTCTTTAGTAATGGAGAATTGATCTCCTCTCGTTCCTTCAATCTTGGGGCTATTAGGATTCTTGACAATCAAGATAAGGATGAAACTTGGGCTGAAATGAAGGATTGGATCAAAAATATGGCACAAACCTATAAAAATCTTTCAGGAATCGGCACAGGAGGTAATATTAATAAACTTTATAAAATTTCAGAAGTCAAGGAAGGGTCTCCATTAACTTTTACAAAACTTAGGGAATTATACCTTTACCTGACTTCTTTTTCCTTAAAAGATCGCATTAACGTACTTGGATTAAATCAGGATCGGGCAGATGTTATTATCCCTGCTTCTGAAATCTATCTAACGGTAATGAAATGGGGTGGTGTAACGCAAATATTTGTACCCAGGGTCGGCTTGGTTGATGGTATCATTCAGTTGTTGATAGACAAGAATTTTCCGAATTGATCCACGCAGGGCTATGCCTTTAAGGAATTAAGATTCGACAATTTTTTTAGATCCAATCCAAATGAAATAAGTAATTAATGGAGCCATTACCACATCTAAAGTGTAGTGTACATGTTGTAATAGTACTGCAATTCCAATAAATACAGTGGCTGCAAGTGCTAGAATTTTATCTGTTCTTTTCTTTAAACATAAGAACATTAAAAACATCGCAGCCGTATGCCCTGAAAAAAATAAGTCCTTGGTAATGAATTTTGGCCCATAAAATTGATTACTGATGGGATCTTGTATTGGAATCAAGTCCTGAGGAGCATCGAGGGGAACCAGTCCGATAGAAACAAATCTCGATAGATTTATCAAAATAAAACCCCAAAGAAAGGTTAGGAATAAGTTTGGATCCTGCCTGAAACGGCTGAAAGTCAGAAGGGCCATCGACCAAATGGTGATGAATATAAAATTCGATAGGTCGTAAGCGGGAAGCCAGGCAAGTAAATAATCATTGAAACTAATTCCATTCCTTTGTTCAATTGCCTGGTAAAAAAAAGGTAATAAAAGTAGAATAAACGATATTAATATTAACCCGATAACTAATTTCTTTCTGTAATCAGATGATTGCCAGTTATTTTTCCAAACACTTACTATAGTTCTTTGCTCAGACATAAACTTCTTTTTTTTAAGCCTGCAAAGATATGTTATTTTAACGTTAATTTAAAGTTAAGAACTTTTAATTGTGAAATGTATTCCGGTAGAGTGCTGTAAAAGCCTCCCAAATTCTTAATAGAATTAATTTTTAATTTCTGACGAAATATCTGACCATAAATCCAGGCCTTTGCCAGCGGTTAAATTCCTGAGTAGCTTGTTTTGACTTTCTTGTAAATTAACCTGAGATCGATTTAAGCTATTGCCGGAGACTGATTATTTTTATCCATTTTTGGAAAGCAGGGTCTGTTGCTCCTGGCTTATTCCAGTCCCGTGTTCTGGCCTATTTTTTTGCCGAAAGTTGAATAGCTCACCTAACATTCAGAAATGCAAAAAAGATAGGGCTGCCACCCGGGTTTGCTTCACAAGGCCTATAGTGCTATTACCGGACTGCCCCTCCCGATAAAAAATAGCAGCGGGTAAACTAAACCTTGCCGGAGGATTATCTTCCGGCTACTGATCATCTGAAATCAGGTAGTATTTCTTGCCGGAAATACTCCGTAGGAAAGGACTAAAGGAAGCGATAACACGTAGGCAATGCTTTCCAAAATTAAATCACACGCCTCCGGAGCGGCTTGAGAACCAGGATATGGGTATTTCTTTATCTTCCATGTATCGAGCTCAGGTTAGATTGATGATTTTGTTCGATGCTATTTGATTTAAATAATAATGATTGAAATTCTCATTACTTTAGACTGCAATTTTCAATCCAATGTCAGGTAACAAGCATCCTATTTATACTATTGAATTTGCACTTTTATGCTTAAGTTCCTTCTTCTTTTCGGCAAGTTTCAACATGTTGATACCGGAGATGCCGGCATACCTTACAAGTTTGGGAGGAGCAGAATATAAGGGCTATATCATTGCACTTTTTACACTCTCTGCGGGTTTGTCCCGACCCTTTAGTGGTAAGTTGACGGATAAGATTGGTCGTGTGCCGGTTATGGCAGTTGGTTCTCTTGTATGCGTGGTTTGTGGCTTACTATATCCGATTTTGACAAGTGTAGCGGGGTTTTTATGGCTAAGATTATTTCATGGTTTTTCTACTGGCTTTAAACCAACTGCTACCGCAGCTTACGTTGCAGATATAGTTCCTGCCAATCGATGGGGAGAGGCGATGGGTATTCATGGTGTATTTTTTAGTACCGGATTAGCTATTGGTCCGGCAATTGGCAGTGCTCTCACCGAATTATTCTCTATCCATGCCATGTTTTATTGTTCATCAGTTTTTGCACTGCTATCGATTATTATATTGATGAACATGAAGGAAACGCTACAGAATAAAGAATCTTTTCGATTTTCTATGATGCACATAAAACGAGCCGAAGTGATTGAGCTAAGGGTTTTGGTGGCTGCTTTTATTACCTTTCTTTCGTATTTAAGTTACGGAATTGTTCTTACGGTTACTTCAGACTGGGGAGAACACTTAGGTGTCCCCAACAAGGGTTTATTCTTCATGGTTTTTACAGTTTCTTCATTATTGATTCGATTTCTCTCCGGGAAAATGTCTGATAAAATTGGCAGAGTTCGTATCATTGAAGCATCACTTTTAATTCTTGCGATATCCCAAGTTTTAATCGGAATTGCTCATACTCCCTTAGTTCTGATGTTAGGTTCTGCGGTCTATGGCTTTGCAACCGGAATGTTATCCCCGGCGCTTAGTGCCTGGATCATTGACCTTAGTCATCCCAAACATCGTGGGAAGGCTGTCGCTACCATGTATATTGCATTGGAAGCAGGTATTGGATTGGGGGCATTCTTTGCAGGTAGTTTATATGTTACTGATGTAAGCCGGATACCTCTAATTTTCTACACAGCAGCAATCACTGCGTTCATAGGGTTTATTTATCTGCTGCTATTTTATAAAAGAAAAACTTCAATAAAAATGCAGGATGAACCCTCAACTACTTAAAGATTTAGTCAGTACAGTAATGCCTTATGCTAAATTCAAGAATCGGCTTATTTGTGATCTCCCGGAATATTATCTGTTATGGTATGAGCATAAGGGATTTCCATAGAACAAGATAGGTGTTCTTTTGGCCACCAGGTATTAGATTAAACGTAATGGTCCTGACTATTTGCTAAGGCCAATGAA
>Ga0194133_10005294_pt1 | contig 16533 bp, 8 predicted proteins | sample TA2KigOf40mmetaG_FD_155448 | JGI IMG/M metagenome (GOLD analysis project Ga0194133, IMG submission 155448) | Freshwater microbial communities from Lake Tanganyika, Tanzania - TA2015055 Kigoma Offshore 40m | ecosystem: Environmental > Aquatic > Freshwater > Lake | place: Tanzania: Lake Tanganyika... | reverse complement strand
CGAAGTGACCCGCTCGCACTTAGGCGCATTCTTTGAGCCGCGAAACTATACGAATGTTCGGGGGCTCGTGTTGTTTGGGTATTGAGGAGACGATAACCGATTTGTTTCTGTTCAAGTCGTTGGACCGGTCAATCAACCTGCCATGTCTGCTGCTAGTGCGATAACGCGGAGCCGTATTTGAGCCTGTGAATCTCGCCGAAATTCGCTAACCGGCAAGACGGCTGAGTGAACAGTGTGATTTCGTGGATACTCGCCACTTGGCGCCTTCCAACCAGACGACATCGATATCGAGTGAGCGCAGCAAACCAAGGTACCCATTGTTCAAGGGCTTATTAAACGCGGCCCCCATCCGCGCCCTCTCGAATCCAAGCATCTCTCCGTAGAAGTGTTTGTACTCGAAAAGTTGTCCAACGCTTGCTCGAACTGCGTCAGCGTAGTTGTCGCCATAAACGACCTTCACTTCAATAATCCATTTCTCGCCTTTATGCTCGAGTGTCAAGTCGATCGGATGTGGTGTCGCTGGGCTCATGTCGTTCTTGGCGGCTCTCTCGCAAAGGGTATTGACAAGCGTCTCGTGCGTACGAGATTTCTTGATTGTCCTTCCTGCAATCTCGACGTGGTATTCCGCATCACTCTTGGGATTAAAACCCCGCATTACTGCAGTCCTGCTAATTGATGGATTTCTTGGGAGTACATGTGTATCGATGCTCTGATTCGTTGAGATCGCATCTCGAATTCCAAGCACGCTTTCGTAGATGGCGAGCATGCGCGAAAGCTCTGCTCGTAGATTTGAATCTTCGGGCATCGCATCAGTGCTGTAGCTGATCGCCAAAATATTCGCAGCTTCATAGAGCCGTGGACGCTCAAGATCGGAGTGGAGAGCGATCTCTTCAAGAAGTCCTTGTTTCTCCTCCTTCGTAAGCAACTTCCTGATTGCTTTGGCTTGTTGCCTTAAGTTCTCGATCGTTGATGCCAGTGAGCCAAAGATGTTCTTCGTATGTTCGGCACCCTGTAAGAGCGAAAGGTAAATGACTCTTTCACGTGGCTGAAAGAGATACGCAAGATATATTCCTGTCTTAAAGCTCCGAGACTCATCGCGATTCATCACCCCTATCCAGGGAACATCTGGTAATCGAAAATTAATTTGGCCGCTTCCCTTTACTAGGTATCCAATTGGTAGCGAAGATTCGAGAATCTCAGGGCTCCGCCTGAGAAGAACCTGAGCGGGTTGGTCGTGTTGTTGCGGGTGGAGCGGGTCGTAGGAGTCCGAAATCGCTGAAAGAAGACTTACCAAGACTCCATCAGACGGATTAGCGAACCGCATGCACCGAGGTTATAGATACATCGCTCCAATTCATAGCTCGGCAGACTGCACACATAGTTGATTGGGAAGTGCTAGGAGACGAACAACGGCGGCAAGCTATGTTGGTGCCTTAATGGGTCGGGAACGTTTACTCTCTAAAGTTCGCGAGGCTGCTCTGAACAGCTTGTTGGAGGCGATTGATGATTCTGAAGAGGAAATCCTTGCAGTGGAAGGCGGCGAGCCTCATCGACCGAGTCTCTCCTTAGTTCATCCGGAGCTCGGATTGATAGCAATCGAAGTCGGAACTGCGAAGGAGACTGATTCGATTGTCCGAAAGAGACTCAATGACAAAGTTCAACGATTGCTCAACGAGGCGCCCTATCTCGATAATGCTGATGTCTTCCGAATTTCGGTCCTGGCTGACTCGAACCAAGTAGTGAAGAGGATTGGAGATCATGCCGTTCTGTTCGGCGAACGGCAGCTTGAAAACTTCGATTGGGCGTCAGAGCTCCCAGTCGAGCGTCATCAGGGCTTTGATTTCACTCGGCTCGGATCGCTACTGAATCCGAATCTTGTCATCGAGATTCCAACATATGAGGGTCTAGAGGATCAGGACTATGAGGAACGCCGCAAGGCTCGGATCGTCCTAGACGGCAAACAGTTGGCAATTGCGTCTCGAGAGATTCGTGACATCCTCGTTGTTGCCGGTGGCCCTGGCACCGGAAAAACTATGGTTCTTTTGGGTCGAGCTAAGTGGCTCGCATCACAGCATCCCGAGTGGAAAATTCTCCTCGTTGTTTACAACAACATGCTTTTGAAGTATCTCCGGGCGATCCCAGATATGCCACGTACCGTCGTCATTGTGACGCTAAAGAGATTTCTTGAAGTGCGAAAAGCTAGAAACTTATCAACCTTGCTATTGGATTTCGAGAACCCATCAGAAGCAGAAACGAGAGCAGCAAAAATCGTAAGAGAGATGAATCTTGACGATGACGACAAAGACATCGATGCGCTTCTTGTAGACGAGTGGCAGGACTTCCGAACGCCGTATATTCAGTACTTGCTTTCGTTACTTCGTCCCGGTCGTGGCGGGGCAATGTTTGCTGGAGACGATAAGCAGGCTGTCTACACGGATGGCTACGCCAGTCCCTTCGGGCGTCGCCACGTCGAAAAGGAGTTCCTCACTCGCCCGTATCGCTCGACGCAACAGATCCTAAAAGTAGCTGCGGCGTTGGATAAGAAGTACAAGATTGAAGGCATTGAAGAAGCCCCTACCGGCGAGCCAGTAACTGCGATCTATGCCCCTCATTGGACACTGCAAGGCGAAGCGATTGCATTGGAGATCAGGCAGTTGTTGAAGAGGGGCCAAGTTGAGCCGGGTGACATTGCGGTACTCTGCACGACGAAACAAGGATCAAATCATGTCGTAAATGCATTGCGGGAGAAGTCGATTCCTTTTCGACAGTTAACAAAGTTCTGGGAGGACCAAGAGCCAGGCGGGAACGAAGTCAATGTGATGACCGTTCACGGCGCTAAGGGTCATGGTTTTCCGGTGGTTTTCATTCAGGGTTTTGAGACACTAAAGGATCGTGATGGCACCCAGGAAAGGGACAAGTGGCGGCGAGTGGGATTCGTTGGTGTGACTCGAGCGGAGGATCTCCTGTACATCGTCTACAAGGATGTCACGCAATTCATCTCGACTGTGCTTGATCTTGGGAAGAAGCACCGAGGACTAGTGGTCGGTCGAATGTACCCCGATGACTATAAGAAGCTGCGGTGATGAAACCAGTGCGAGTTCAACTATGACACTTCGTGAGATTGACCTAGCTAGCTGGCTATCTGAAGATACGAGGCCCGAACGTGGTGAAGAATTCTTGCTCGGAGGAAGAGTCCACACCTTTGTGGGGCCCCTGGGTGAAGGCGCGTTTGGAAAGACCTTCCATGTGTCAGTTCGCGATGGCGCCGACCTGGTGTTCAAAGTCTTTAAGAATCCGAGTGCATCCGTAGCAAAGGAGATCAAAAAGGAATTTGAGCGAGCAAAGTCAATCGACAGTCCTTACTGCGCAAAAATGCAGTTCTTGCTTCGAGATCGGGAGAATATCTGTGGATTTTCATATGAGTTTCTCGAAGGATCAACCCTTGAGAGTCTCATTGTCACATCGGATGTCAAGTTTTCGCCAGAGGAGATTCGACAGCTCTGCCTTGGCCTACTCCGCGCACTGGAGAGTCTGCACATGGTGCGGTGGGTTCATAAAGACATAAAGCCCGCAAATGTCATTGTGCTGACTGATAACCGCGGGGTGAATCTCATCGACTTCGGGCTCCTGACACCAGTTGGACACGGAACTCGAGCAGGAGCCGGAACACCCGAGTACATGGCACCAGAGGCTCATGAGGCTTTGAATGCGAGTCCTCAATTTGATTTGTACGGGGCCTGTGCGTCGATACTTGAGTTGATTGTTGGTAGGACAACATTCGAAAGTTGTTTTACAAGGCCGACACCTAGCAATAGACATGTCTTCAACGGTCTGGCCGCCGCAGATCTGGCTCACTTGAGCCCTCTATCCAGAAATCTTGCAAGGCAACTCGCTAAAGGTCTTGCGCCCGATCCTCTCGACCGCCCGCGGTCGGTCTCTGACCTAATAGAGCTCGTTATACAAACAAGCAGTGACCCCGAGCCCGAAGGCGTCGAGGTTCGGTCCACGGCCGTTGACGGTCTGTTGCAGCTTCGTAAGGGGTCTCCTGGTGTGCTACCCCAGGAGAGCGAATTCTCAAGACTCACTCAAGTGGATACTCAGTTGTACAGGGAACTAGTTCCACGCCTGCTAGAGGGCGAATTTGATGCGGTCTTCCTGTCAGGAAACCCTGGTGATGGCAAGACGACATTCCTCAACTTCCTATATGACGTACTTGTGAAGTTGGGCGGAGTGATTAGCGAGCACTCGGACACAGGCTGGGTTGTTGAGAAGAGTGGCCGTGTTTTTCATGCGATGCTCGATGCCAGCGAGAGTGACGGCGATGTGTCTTCGGACGAACGTATCGCTGCTCTGCTGGGCGAGTTGTCGCGGCCAGGGCACATAGTTCTGCTTGCGATTAATGATGGTCGTATTGACAGTTTCATGAGATCACACTCCGATGAATTCGGCATTGCAGTGGATGTGCAACACCAACTTCGCGGAAGGGAACCACGAAACCCTCGGATTGTCGTCATAGATCTGAAGAGGCGAACCCTCATTCGGCAGGACGGTGATAACGGTGGAGGGCTTGGAGTCCAGATTCTCCGCGCTTTGACGGAGTCGGACTTATGGGCTGAGTGCGAGAATTGTGTATCGCGCGAAGTTTGTCCAATACTTGACAACAAAACACGAATTCGGAAAGATGCTGCCCTGGAAAGTGTAGAAAAACTTCTTGCAATCTCGCATTACCGATTGGAGCAGCGCGCGACATTTAGAGACATACGGAGTGTCTTTTCCTACTTGATTACAGGTGATAAAGACTGCGATGAAGTCCACGCAGCAAGACGAGACGGTCGGGATCTTCGGCGAGCTTCCGGCTTAATGTTTTTTGACTTGGCGTTCTCGGGTCCCGACGGAGAGCACCTGTTTGAGTCATGGAAGATACTCGATCCCGCACGACTTCCACTTGCTGCAGTTTCGCGACGCGTCATCTCACGCAGCAGGCCAGACACTACTGCGGCAGACCAACGTACCATTGCTTCGTTCGCACGAGAGGCCTTTTTTGGCGCGAATCAGAATTGGCTCGGCTCGTTGGATGAAAGTGATTTGAATGTTTACCGCTTCTTCGACCAATATCGAGAGACATTGCGTGGGGAATCGACCGGGCTTCTTCCCAGAATATTGAGAGGACTGAGCCGTATTCTTGGAGCACAAACTCCAACCTCAGAGACTTTGAGCATAACGATGAGTGATCGAGCGGAGTCATGGAAAGTCCAGAGGGAGTTCGACAGAGCGTCCTTTAATATTGAGGTCGATCATGTTCACGGCGGACTTGTCGAAGTTGCCGCAGACTCCTTGAGGCTGGTTTACAGGAGCCCAACAGCTTCCGATGCCACCGATCGAGTCGCGATCCTTCTCTCTCTTGATGATGTCGAATTGATTCTTCGGGCAGATGCGGGAGAGGTCTTCAATGACATCTACTCCAAGTCAGTAATCGCCAAATTCATGGGGTTTGCTTCTAGGTTGCGTCTACGTGAGACGAACACCGTGACGATCGTTGGGCCATCTGATGAGATGGTCAAGGCTGAATTGACTGAAACACAGATCAGACTGACATCGGTATGAAGTCGGGACCTAAGTTGCCAAAGTCTCTTGGTAAGAGCTGGCTTTCGCTGAACGACCCGCTCAGTTTTCCCATGACATTTCTCACTATCGATGTCGAGCGGTCATTTCTTCGGTTTTTGGAGCTCGGAGTTCGCTATGGTCACGCAACGAGAGCCATGAAAGAGACGACAGTCGAGGATTACGAACAGTTGTTTCTGGAACAATTGTCTCTGGATGCTCGCATCATTGGTTTGGAACGTAGCTCACGTAAGCGGGTTCTTGACGGATGGCTGAGGGCCACTGTGCTCAAGTTTGAGAGTCGCGGAATGAATCGTCGAGGCGGTCGAAGACTCGCAATCCCGCGCCCCCTTCATCTCGGAGTCATCCGATCTGGGCTGCCGTCGCGGTACCCGTATCTGATCCACTACACAGATGTCTGGACCTACTACACGGCGCTCCGCGCACTTGAACAGAACGCCGAAGTGGATAACCCTCGCCGATTCTTGGGCACACTGTTGAGAAATCGTCTTGGGCCAGGAATGACGCTCGACGACAATCAGTTTTCTTCTGACGAGCCTCACTATGACGAGTCAACCCCCATCGACATTAACGCTCTAGTAGCCTTGCGGATTCTCTCAACATTCACGAGTGCCCGGCCAGACGACCAAGTCCCGAGTGACGGTGAGAGCTGGCCATCGAGACCATGGGTGAATTCGCGACGGTTCAACGCGAAATTGCCGCGCGGAAATGCGGATGTTCCCGTGTTTGGGACTGATAAGAGTTTGAATCAGATAGAGAATCTGGTGATAGCACCTGAAGCGTTCTCGGAGATTGGTGCAGACTTAGTTCGTCTCCTTTGCTGCTACGGCGATCTTGAGGGCACCGAGTTAACACAGCATTGTTTGGCTCTACTTTCTTTTCGGCTCTACCAGGCTCCTTTGATTGCTGCACAACGGGTCAGACAAATCGCCCACAGTTCATCAGAAGACCCCGAAAATTCTCACGATGGCAAAGCTGTTCAGATCTATTGTGACTTCTCGGACAGTACCGATGTGGCCTCGACTCAACTTGCTCGAAGATGCGTCGCTCGAGATTTGGAGGTACACCGAGTTTTCTTGCGAGACCGTTTCCATTTGAGAGTTCTTGACTGGTTGGCGGGCCTCCAGGGTGGTCCAGTACAAGAGGAGATTTCGACTGCGCGCTCGATCAGTATTGCTAAGTACTTCGAGGTTCTCGTTCGGCTGTGTGGTAGTGAGTCGTTTCGTATGGCAGCTCGTCTGAAGATACAAGAGTTCGAAGGCGCAGTCGGACCTGATGATGAGGCAAATGAGTCAAATGGACGATGGCGCGAACTCCTAGCTGAGTGGAAATCGAGTGGCATTGATGATATTTCACAACTGACTCAGATTCTGCTGAGCGCATACTCTCCCGGTGGTCGTGCACCGGCACAAGCAGAGCAGTGGTGCTGGACTACCGGAGGGATGCTCGACACGCTTCCACATCGCCCCTTTGCATTGTTGGCGGGAAGTGTCAAGCACCGTAACACTTGGCGCTACGCTCCGACCGATCAATTGCTTACGGCACTTCTTCTCGGCTGTTTTGTAAGCGGCAAGCCGGGGACGGCAGCGACTCTCTCTGAGATGCGCTTCACAGAGCTCCTCCAAGTGATGGAGGCTCGCTATGGAATTGTGATTGATAGACCACCAAGAGACTTCGACGATGTGGACTCGATGCAAGCGGCCGAGAGAAATCGATCTCACTTTGCCAAGAAGCTCCAACTATTGGGGTGCTTTGATGGATTATCCGATGACAGTCAATACCAGATGGTGAGAAGGCCGAGATGACACTCGTCGATTACGAGTCTGAACTCGTGGAAGCCTTGGCAAAAAATGCTGTGTTCTTTGCAACCAGCGACGATAAGCCGGGACAACTATCGCTGATTGAGTCCGTGCCGAAAGCTATGTGTGCAAAATTGGTGACTCAGGCCAACCTCCTGCTAGGGACCTTAAGAGATAGTGGCAACGGCCAAAAAAACTTCCAATTGAAACTCGAAATTTATGAATTTTGCTCATCTGTGCCACTCGCGAACCTCAGCCCCCATCAAGTTAACGAGGAACGTGCTACCCGCATAAGAAACAGTGGGGCTTCCGTTCTCTTGATCGTGCCCCCCGGACCCACTTTTCCCTCGATTGGCTCAGCATTCCAAGGGACTTCCTATCGCGAGCTGCTTCGCTTGGCGGCAAACAGTGTTCGTCGTGAGTCCGAGAATAGAAATTTGGAGCTTTTGCAGATTCTCGACATAGAAGAATGGCTCAACGATTCAGATCCTGAGATTGACTTCAGCGAAGGATGGGCATATCTAGTAACAATGATCTGTCGTGGAGCCAATCGAGTCGATGTAGGTCGAGAGCTTTGGAGGGTTGGTCTGATCCCAGATATTGGACTAAGCGATGAAGGGGGAGACTTTACATCACGACTCCAGCGGAATCGTGAGATCGTCCGGAGCCTGAGCGGCATCGTCAGAGGAAAAAAACTGATTGACCGACTTGGATCTGCGAATGTTGGTATTACTCCCACAACCAAGAAAGTTCTCGCACTTTTAGACAATCAGATTCTTGCAAACCCAGCTGGTGAGTCTGGATGGTGTCACCAGTTGAAGAGAGATGAGCTGACACTCGACAAATGGGATCTCGAACCCGATACCGGCGATCTAGAGAAGATTCAGGTAATTCCGTTTCGTGACCTAGCAGGAAAAGTCAGGACTGAGACGAAACTGAAGCAGGATGAACCGAAGTCCTTTACTGAAGCACTCTTTGCGGAAATTCACTACAACGACTCAGGAGAAGTGGTGAGGCCGCCGAGTGTGGTTGTCGAATGGACGACGAAACCTGTGAGGGCCGAAAAAATTGGGAAGTGGCGAGTCTCTCTGGTGATACCGCGGGCATATCGAAGGCCCGACCAAGACCCCCTGTTAGTAAAGACGATTCGTGGGAGTCTTAGAAAACAATCGCTCCGACTCGACATCTCGCGAGACGATCTGCCCGATGGGGTTTTTGGATCGAGTCTCCTCGTTGCTGTTGAGGTCGCCGCAATCAGCGAAGTTGATGAGTTGGTAATGCGACTTGCATCAGGTCATGAGGCGCTAGATGAGAGTGAGGAGTTCGAGATTCGATTTGATGAGGTCGAGTCCGGTGATGAGCAGGGCGAGCCTTTGGCTGACGATGCAGTATCACCTGCGATGGCGATTCTTGATGTAGCGATTAGCGATCCCAGCGCGCCATTTAAACACGTCTATGTGCTGCGACCCGAGAAGTCGCTTCTGGAGCTTCAATTCTTGGAACCGAACTCAGAGAAGGCGGCAGTGCGAGCGATTCGGTCAATCAGGGTGATTCCGAAGCTGGTTGAGATCCAGCAACAGATCCTTACTTCAACGAAGGAGGCGACTCATATAGAACTGAGCTTGAACCCGAGCGAGTCGCTGACCATAAGCGAGAATGTGTTGACATGCCCTCAGTTGCCTCGAGAGCTTCTGTTGGCGAGATCCAGATACTTTGCCGAGATTCGAAGCTCTTCGAAGACGCCAAATACGCCGCTAGTCGAGACTGTTGAATGGGACAACGCGGTTTCGCAGGCGCTTGATGAGTACCTAGAAATTTATCGGTCATCCTTGGAGAGTGGCAGTCCGACACTCGTGAGTGAGCTCCTGCTATTAGATACGGTTCATCTCCGAATACTCGGATCGGCACGTCCTCTGTTGACCACAGTGATATTGCCAACTCACCCGTTGAGGTCAAGTTGGATTCGGGATTATTGGGTCAGACTTAACTCGTGGACCCAGTCAATAATCGATTTCGAATTCTCTGCCAGGCCTCAACTAGTTGATATGAATCTCGCTGAGCGGATTTCACCTGGCAATCTTCCCTTCGTGGTGCGGTCGGCGGATGGTCGACTCAGTGTCTATGCCGCGGAAATCGCATTTGGACACGGAATTTATGTTGGGCCAGAGGATTCTGATCACGACGCAATGATAACTTCGACTATTGAAGTCCTTGGATCTGCGCGGTCGCGGGCGATGCAGTCCGGCCGACTAGCCGCCGTGGCACGCAATGTCGACAACTATGTTGAACAGCGGCGACATCGTGATGCGCTGGCTATCGCTGCATTGAATGTTGGCGATGGTGATGTAATCGGCAGTCTCTTTAATGACTATTTTGCAGAAGAGACCGACTCCACAAGGGCCAAATCCGAGTTCAGATTGGAAGTGACCGCCTACTCCGACGAGCGCTGGACGAGACGGCCAGCTCAGAAGCTCGCGGCGCTTCAAACAAAACTTAGTGACATCAGCAGAGAAGACCTCTCACACTTATCGCCACTGATTGGGCTAGCGGTTAAGACGCGTGACAAATTGACAACAGATAATCACTCTGTACACCTCTCGATAGTGCAGGGTATCGCTACAGGCAGCATCGAGGCGGTTGGTGTCTCTTCGACACGTAAGACACATCTGAACGGTCTTCTGACCGGAACAGAAACAATTCATGAAACCGGTCATCGGCACTGGCATGTCGTACCAACTGGTGGTGGGCAGAGTGATTCGCTTCTGACGAAACTTCACAATCTTTACTTGTCAGCTCACAGTCGGCTGCTTGATATGAATACTCCAAACATCGGACTTACGATAAAGCTCACGCCGGAGACAGCGTCTGACCTTCGCGCTTTGCACGATCGTTCGGATCGAGTCATCACTCTCGACAGATATGTCGGACTGGACTGGTTTATTAAGTCAAAATCGCTGGGGCTCGGATCATCTTACATTCTTGACTTTACCCCTGACTTTGTCGAGGGGCTCGCAGATCGAATGATCGTGACAACTCAGCATCCAGCTGAAGCTGATCGCATAGTGGAGCTTGCCATGCTTGAGATGGGATTGGTAGCAGGCGGACGTCGCAGTCAAGTTATCGACAACCTGAATCTTGTGTCTGGTCGCTTGGTTCTGCGTCTGATGACGGCTAATCCACAAGCGCATGAAACCGTAGGGCTCGCTGTTGTTACTGCAGTCTTGCGAAATGAAGGTGATCTTGCTAGATGGTTTGTAATTCCAGTTGATGCGCATCTCGAGATATTTGGATACGAAGTATTCGCGGCTGGTCACGGTGGGCGGCGTTGCGACATGCTTCTAGTTGCGATGGACGATGACTCGATTTCGATTCGCTGTGTCGAGGTGAAAGAGCGACGTGCGCTGCCAATCTCAGATCAGTTGCGTCATAGAATTCGGGAGCAATTGATCTCGACTGAAGCCACCATTGGAAACCGTTATTTTCCGGATTCCAATCAAAGAATCGATCACGACCTGCAGATGGCTCATTTCAGTTCAATTCTCCACCATTACATTCGACGATCACATGACCACGGACTGATCACGGCCGAGCTCGCTTCTCGCTATCAATCTCTTGCTGACAATATCAGGAATCTAAAGTGCAACATCACAAAAGAAGCATTTGTGGTATCGATTGAATCTGCGCCGCGAGCGGTAGAGGTCTTAGAGGATTTTACAATCAGGTATCTGACAAGCGCGGATCTTGAATTAACAGCATTTAGCTCCACACAGGATGCAAACCGTCGAACGCGAGAGCAGATTGTTCTCGAGAGTTCTGATGGGGGCTTGAGTGGATCGAGTACGAATAATCGTTCAAATGAAGTTCGAGAAGAGGTTCATGATTCAGAAAGTAAATCTGAAGTCGAGTTAGCCAATGATGTGGATAGTCGCAACAAGACTTCATCCAGAGAAGCTACTGCCGCTGAGACATTACCAAAAGAGAATGATGCTGCTCCCGAAGTAGTAAGTGAAGAGCTTGAAACGGCTGTGGGACTGCAGCGAGAGGATACAAACAGTGTTCTTGTGGGTGGAAGCACGAATGTGGTGACAGTTGAGCTAGGTATAGATGCCGCGGGTCAGCCTGTCATCTGGGAGCTCAGTACAAAGGGCAGTCCACATGCATTCGTACTTGGAATTACCGGCCAAGGAAAATCGGTAACGACTCGTCATGTAATTTCGGCATTCGCTGAACAAGGGCTACCCGCACTGGTAATTGATATTCATGGTGATATGGCATTAAACCCGCCAAAGAATGCATCTGTTCTTGATGTTCGTACCGGGGGCCTTGGTTTTAGTCCCTTCTACCTTGATTCCCATACGACAGCTGATATTAGCGAGAATGCTTTCGAGATTGCTGAAGTTTTTTCTTATGTGTGCGACCTCGGTGAAATGCAAATGGCCAATGTCTTCAAAGCAATAAAGGAGGTGTACCACGCGACCGGCTGGGTTGACGGGGCACGAGGCGACAGGCTTCCGACCATTGATGAGTTTGCTAAGTCAGTTGAAACAATCGAGACGGGGATGAAAGGCAAGAACGCACGTGAGCGTCTGTTACCACTGACGGACTTTGGACTGTTCAAGAACTCTGCAGAACCGTTCGACCCACGAGGCAAGGGTGGTGGATTGGTGATCGATCTACATCGATTCAAGCTCGAGCAAGTCATTCGTGCGGCAACATCGCTTGTATTGCGAAAGGTTTATCGAGATATGTTTCTTTGGCCACAGGACTCAACCCTGAAACTTGCGATTGTGTTGGATGAAGCTCATCGCATGTCAAAAGATCCCACGCTTCCAAAACTCCTGAAGGAGGGACGCAAGTACGGAGTCGCTTGTTTCGTTGCGAGTCAGAGTATCTCTGACTTTGATGACGACGTCAAGAACAACTCAGGAACGAAAATTGTCTTCAGAACAAACTTCCCCGAGTCTAAGGATGTTGCTGGGCTCATACGTGGCGGCGAGAAGATTGACTTTGCTAAGCAGATAGAACAACTCAAAGTAGGTGAGGCGTTTGTGTCAACTTCGGACATCTCCCGAGCGCGAAAATGCAAGATGCATGGAAGAGTGACCTAGCCTTCGAGACTCTCGATAAGCCAGTTGCCCAACTGCCTGGCCAATAGTGGCGGAACTGCATTTCCGATTAGGAGTCTCTTGTCTGTAAATGTTCCCTCAAATTTAAACAAGTCTCTAAATGACTGACAGCGAGCGCCTTCCCGGAGTGTTAGAGAACGATCCTGGCTTGGGTGTATGCAATTTGCACTTGATGGCGTCGTGAAGTTCCTCGTTATTGTCGGCGCCGGCTGATTTGCAACAATCCTGCGGTATGAGTTGCCGAATCCCGAAGTAGGTCGTAATCCACGGGGAATTGACTGTCGGACCGACGGTGTTATTGCTGATTCACCCTCACCGAGGTACTGCATGAGTTTGATGATTGATGATCGGTGATTCGGTGCAACATGGTCGGTCAAAGTCTTCTGCCCGCTTCGCACCCATCGCTGGAAACTATTGATTGGGGCCGAGGCGTACGAAGTAGAGCTCGATCCCGCAACAAGATGTGGAAGATCACTCGTCGCTTCGTTGAATGTAACGACCTTGATGTCGGAGTCTGAACTCTCAGCAACTGATAAACAAGGTCCGGACGCAAAAGAAAAAAGAGCAGGATCATGTGGGAAGGCAGATATAGACGACTTCAATCCAACCAAGAAGAACCTACGACGTCTCTGAGGAACTCCATAGCGACTCGCGAGCAGTATTCCCGCCCAAAGTTGGTATCCGAGCTCCTCAGCTTCTACCCAGAGATCATTGAAGAGACGGCCTCCTTGAAATGTATGAAATCCCGGGACATTCTCCATAACAAAAGCGGTCGGGCTAACACTCTCGACGGTGTTCAAGAACTCAAGCACTAGACGATTTCGCGGGTCACGCAAAGCGCGTTTACCGCTCATCGAAAAACCCTGACAAGGGGGACCACCAATGACGATGTCCACATCCCCGACTTCGTCCAATGCTTTGGCAACTGACTCGCGACTGACATCCGCATTGAGGACAGTTGCGTCTGGGAAATTGGCCCCGAAGCTGTTACATGCCGGTAGCCATGTATCGATGGCGGCGACTGTTTCGAATCGTGAGCTCAGCGAGCCGGCAAGAGCGAGCCCAGTAGAAAACCCTCCGCAGCCTGAGAATAGGTCGAGAACCCGGAGCACTCTTGGCACCATTGGAATATAGACGCTCTGTGTCACCCAGTGGGTTCACTAAAGTTTCGCGACTTCCTTCGAGGCAATGGTTCGGGGTCGCTATTTGTGAATCAGTTGAACATGAGAACTTCGAGGGGCGATCACCGTCAATCGATGTTGTGCTCGACTGATCGCTATGTATAAATCGACTGGGCTCAACTCTCCAGATGGGTCTACAAGAATGACATGACTCGATTCCAGCCCTTTGGATCGGCGCAGGGTTTCGCAAGGAATCTGTGTTGCGGAGCGAGCGTCGTAGTCGCCAACGGTGAACCCCCCAATTCGCAGCCCACGTATCGCATCACGATTGAGGGTAGATCCAGTGATGATCAAAGTTGACAACCCCACGTTGGGGGACAGCGCACTGGTCAGAACGGACTCCACGATCTCTTGTACCGTCTTCATTGGATTTGGATTGATGAATGTGATCGGCTCGCCCTCTGCACACGCGTTACTCGGCTGAGCGCCACCTAGTGCTTGTAAACACTTTGCAATTGTCCGCGAATTCCGACAATTCCGACGAAGCTCTGCAAGCGTCCATGTGTCAAAGTTGCTCCAAGTCAAGCCCCGTCTATATACGTCTTGTTTAGGGTCGCCCACGCAGAGCAGTTTCCCTCCCGGCTTTAGGAGTCGTTCAAGTATTGATAGCCATAAGTCGCTTAGGTCCTGCAACTCATCGACGACTATTCGGTCCCAAGCTGCGTGACTTGGAGTCAGATTCTTGCTGACATGATCGGGAAGAAGACGATTCCAGTAACCGTCCTGCTCGTGAGGTGCGCTAGGAGGATTCAGTGAATTCGAGATATCCAACTCTTGGAAGTATCGAAGAATTGGCTTGACTGTTATTCGACGGTTGTCGCCGAGAGACTCTTCTATCTGTCTTGAGAGTGGTTCGTTGTAGCAGGTAAACAGCACGCTCTCGCGAGCCTTGGCTCCCTGTCTGGCCCACATCTGAGCCAGGCGAGTCTTGCCTGTACCGGCAGCGCCGCGAACGAGAACGCGTCGATTGAGATCAAGCGATGCGAGTCCACGCACCTGCTCAGTGCTCGCCACATTTATGCGTTCGAGCTGTCGAACGCTTCGAGAATCGGGGTCGAAGCCGAATTTTAGATCCGGTAGAAGTAGCCTTGTGACTGCAGAAACACCGTCAATTCCAAGTTTCGTCGGGTTCTGGTCTGATGAGACGGCTCGAAGCACCCATGATTCGAGGTTCTCAAGATCTGGCTTGAGTAGAAGTTGTTCAATCGGAAGATCGGCAATCGGTGAGTTGCTGGCCAGTTCGCAATCCACCAGGGCTACAGCCCATCCAACCCTTATTGATTCAAGAGGCTTCTCGGTCTCGCGTAGGAAACGTCGAAGAGCATATGCCGAATCACGGCTTTGTTTCGGAGGCGAAAGTTTCAGCTGGTGCCACTCTTGAGTGCCTCGGTTCAATTGCCACCATTCGCCGTTGCGAACCTCTACTGGTCCACCCTTCACTTCAATACACAGAGTTCCATAGTCAGGATGGCAGATGAGAATGTCGATCTCCTTCGGTGCCTTGTAGGACTCTGCAATCCAGACGTTGGGGATGATTAACCACTCATCAGACATTGAGTCCTCGAGCAGTTCCGTTAGCTCTGCCTCGGAAGGATGCAAAGTACGAAGAACATCTCGAGTCGGCAGAATTTGGCCCATAAGTGATGTCGCCTTCTGAGACGATATCTCTTCTCGGAAGCCCTGGGGCGGGTCGTCTGTAGTACCACCGCTGGTAGCTCTACAAGGTTGCGGAGAAGCGGTTCGGGATGGTTTGTGACCCAATACTCTAAGGAATGAACAGGAGGTCCCGTGGAAGGACTGGCGTACTTGGGAATCTTTCTAATTGCGGTTTGGCTTTATGCAAAAGGGGGCGAGACTCCGAAGAGCAGTTCGTACGGTACAAGATCGTTCGGTAATTCGAATGAGTTGCGGGGCGACTCAGGTACGAGCGGCGTGAAGTCCATTGAGTCGGGGTATCAGCCAACTGACAAATGCACTTGTGGTGGTTCTTGGGTGAAGCGCAGAAACTCTGAGACTGGTGGACGTTTCTTCGCCTGTTCTCGGTATCCGCGATGTTCGAAAACTCGGGACGAGGTGCTCAGAGAGCGTCTTGGAAGCGCATACTCTTTCTACTATTGCGCGAGAGGGCACGAGAAAGCTCACTTTGGGGTGGTTCACGATTCCCGTTCGGGCCGAGAGGTGTGTAAGCGTTGCATTGCGAAGGGATATGTGAAGGACCCTCGATTCTGACAGGAGTCAATCGGCCCGACTCTGCGAAGCTCCTTGATTCAACAGCTAAGTACGCCGAGTTCGTGACATACAAGACTGTTGAAAACATTAAACCGGAACGCGGAGAAGGTAAGGCTGCAGCGGAAGGTTAGCGGCGTGCTGCGTCCGACTACCGCCCAGAACGTCGGCTGGTTCGTCGCTCCGGCTTATTCTCTAGATACAGAATGACTGCGCATCGTTCGTTGATGCCCTTAGATATGTAGAAGTGCCTTGGGGGTCGTATCGCGCGAATGAATGCCACTTCTGGCGCGAACCTTGCGATTACTTTCAGTCGACCCTTAATCATCGATTGGGGGGCATTCTGTAGCGTCGGCTTAAGAGTCTGGGCGGCTTTACTTGCGTCAAGAACGATGATGTGAGATCGAGTGCCGAGCCAGGTTGAGATGGGTACATCAATAGGACGTGCTGGAAGCAGCAAAACCTTTGCTATTTGCTTGAGAAGGTAGTTCGCCGGTTCGTCGCTGGCGATTGGCTTCCCGTGCCGGCTTCGATTCTTGATGTTCTCCTGTTGCCGGCGATGCATCAGTGAGGCGAAGG
>Ga0194133_10005293_pt1 | contig 16533 bp, 13 predicted proteins | sample TA2KigOf40mmetaG_FD_155448 | JGI IMG/M metagenome (GOLD analysis project Ga0194133, IMG submission 155448) | Freshwater microbial communities from Lake Tanganyika, Tanzania - TA2015055 Kigoma Offshore 40m | ecosystem: Environmental > Aquatic > Freshwater > Lake | place: Tanzania: Lake... | reverse complement strand
CCGCGCACGCCAAGAAAGAGCGCGTGTGCATCCGCGCTACCGAGCTTTGCGATCCACTGCGCACGCTGGTTGAGCCAGGCATCAATGGCCTCCACGGCCTTGGCGCCCACCGGAAGCGAGCGCCGCCTGGACCCCTTGCCCAGCACATGGACGAGGGCCTCACTGCGCTCGTACCAGCCCACTGCGCCCGCGTGGTAGGCCATATCCAGCTGAATCAGTTCCGAAAGCCGCAAACCCGATCCATAGAAGAGCTCCATGATCGCCTGATCGCGCACCCGGGTTGCGCTGCTTTGGGCGTCGGTGTGATCGAGGAGCCGCTGGCTGTCGTCGGCGGGGAGCGCCTTCGGCAGCCGGTGCGGCATCTTCGGCGCCCGCACCTGCCGCACCGGATTGTGCGATACCAGTTGGTGCTCGAGCAGGAAATCGAAAAACCCGCGCCAGGCCGAAAGCGTGCGGGCAATCGACCTTGCGGCAAGCCCGCGTGCTGCGCGCTGCGCCACCAGACGCCGGATCTGCGCAGAGGTGATCAACGACCAGGCCCTGGAGTTGTGTGCCTCGACCAGACCCCGAAGGTCGCGCGCGTAGGCGAGCAGCGTGGGTGCGGCATAGCGCCGCTCGCTTCGCAGCCTCTCGAGAAACTGCTCAACCAGCGCGGCACTCATGCCCGTCTGTCGACTTCGCGGCCTGCGGTTGGCGCACCATGACCTGACAGCACCGGTCCAAGCGCAGGCGTGAGCGCCGCCGAGATCATCTCGGCGAGGCGCTGCAGGAACGCGGTGCCCATCTGCGCCTGGAAACGGTCGGGGTCGCCTGAGCCCAGCACAAGCAACCCGAAGGCTTCCGCTTCCGCACCACGACGCAGCGCGAGGAGCGCAACCGAACGCGCCGACTTTCCTGCTTCCGGGAGCCAGCTCACCCCCGGCTTGTTGGCCGGACTTCCGCACAGCGGATGGTGCAGGCCGTCGACCGCAGCAACCACCGCAGGTTCGACCGGCAGCTGCACGCCGGGAGCGTGTCGCGCCGACCCAGGCGGCCAGAGCCGCATGGCAACCTGCGGCACCTGAAAGACCTCGCCGAGCAGCCCGCTGATGCGATCGGGAAGGGTCTTTCGGTCCTCGTGGAGCAGCACTGCGCGGGTAAAACGCTGCACCCGCTCGCCGATCAGGTCGTTTTCCTGCGCAACCCGCATCAATTCGGCCAGCCGGTGCTCGAGTTGCCGGTGTTTCTCGCGCATCACTTCCATCTGCCGCTCGTGCAGCGAGATGGCGCGTCCCGCATGCACATCGGGCATCTTCAGATGCGGCAGCAACTCTGGGTGACGCTGCAGAAAACCCGGATTAGCCCTCAGCCAGAGGGCGATCTGCTGTTCAGGGTCGTCGCTTGGGGGTTCCGACATGGATGCTCCGAAAGATGAGGACGACAAAGTTGCAGCGCCCTGCGTGCCGCCTGCTCGCAATGCAGCACCAACGAGCGTCCGCCCGCAGAGTTGCGCTAGTGCAGGGGAAGCTCGATCTCACCGGAAAACACGGTTTGTGCAGGACCCTGCAAGTGCACAGGCGCGACGCCCCCGGCCCAGTCGATCCGCAGCTTTCCTCCGCGCGCATGGATGTGCACGGGAGATCCGGTCCACCCGTGCTCGATCGCCAGGGCTGCGGCGGCGCAGGTGCCGCTTCCGCAGGCAAGCGTCTCACCCACACCGCGCTCGTAGACGCGCAAATGCAACACCGAGGTCTGCCGATCCAGACAGGCAAACCCAAGGTTTGCGCCGTGGGCGAATGCGGGGTTCCTGGAAAGCTCAGGACCGAGACCTTCCACCAGCGCGTCCGGCGCGGGGCTGTGGAGCCACAGCACCGCATGCGGGTTGCCCATCGACAAGAGATCAAGCCTTAGGCTGACAGCCTGCGCTGTTGTCCCGGATCCGGATGCGACAAGGCCCGCGGGCGCGGGGTCCGATGGGGACCCGGTGTGCGGGCTCGGGATCCGGACGCTGCGGATCTGGCGCTCCTGGACCTCGAGGCTTTGGGCTTGGGGGCTGTGGATCTCGAGGCTGTGGATCTCGAGGCTCTGGATCCGGCCCTGTTGCAAAAGGGCGCCCGGAGGGAACGCCGATGGGGCAAGAAAACCCTCAGCGGCAAAATCAAAGCGCGGGGGCCCCATGTTCACCACAACCTCCCCACCTTCAACGAGTTGGGGGGCAATCAGGCCCGCACGGGTTTCCACGAGAAGGCAGGGCTTCGCTGAAAGTCCCTGCTCGTGAACAAAGCGCACAAAGCACCGCGCACCATTGCCGCACTGCTCCACCTCGCCGCCGTCGGCGTTGAAGATGCGAAAGCGGAAATCGTGCCGCTCGTCTTCGGCAGACTCCACGATCAGGATCTGGTCGGCACCGATACCGAAGCGTCGATCTGCAAGCCGGCGCCAGTTCACCCGCGCCACTGGAATCGACTGACGGATCGCGTCAAACACAACAAAATCGTTGCCCGCCCCCTGCATCTTGCTGAATCGTGCACGCATCAACGGATTATCCCTGATCCGCACCGACGAACGTTGGCCGGTCCGGTGATGGGGTGCCGACAGCGCCGGGGGTCGCGGGGCGGATCGTTGCTTGTGCTTCAGGATCCCGGATAGAGTGGCGGCGCGCCATCAGGGCGCGTCTTGTAGCGCCGGTGGGTCCAGAGGTACTGGCTTGGCATTTCGCGAATCCGCTCCTCGATGAACCGGTTCATTGCGCGGGCTGCCGCGTGCGGATCGCTCTGCGCAAAGCCCTCCCACGCTGGGTAGATCTCGAGCGCGTAGGCGTCTCCAACCATGCGCGTTGCAGTGGGTACTACCTGAGCACCCGTCATCCGCGCCAGCCTCGACACCGTGGTGACCGTGGCCGCTTCCACATCGAAGAACGGAACGAAAACCGCGTCGCGCGCGCCCAGGTCCATGTCGGGCAGCAGATAGAGCGTCTTGCCCTTGCGCATGTGACGCAGCACTGCCCGCAAGCCCTCGTTACGCAGCACGAGCGAGGTGTTGGGGAACCTCGCCCGACCGCGGGTCATCGCGTCGGTGAGATACTGGCTTTTCTGCTGCGCGTAGACCGAGACCACTGGGATTCGGGCACTTATCAGCAGTCCCCCAGCGTCCATGCCGAGAAAGTGCGGCGCCAGCACGATCACCGGCCCGCGCGCGAGCGCCCCTTCGAGATGCTCCCAACCGCTCGCCTTCACCAGCGCTTCGAGCCTCGAAACCGGGCCTTCCCAAAGCGCAAAGCGATCGATGAGGCTGATCACGAATTCGACAAAATGCGCGCGGGCCACTTGCGCCCTCCGTGCTGAAGTCCACTTCGGAAAGGCCACCGCCAGGTTGGCGAGCGCCACCTTGCGTCGACGCGGCACGGCCACGTAGCTGAACCAGGCGATCGGATGGGCCAGCGCCCGCATTACCGGTCTTGGCAGGCGCGCAAGACCCCTGGCAAGCCCGATCAGCGCGCGCGCGAGCAGGTCTTCGGAGTGCATCAACCGAGATGCACCGCGCGCAGGGCGCAGACGATCCAGCGGCTCAACACGGACTCAGGCAGCTTCAACGGCAGGTGGCGCCCCGCGGAACCGGTTGTAGCTCCACAGGTACTGATCGGGCCAGCGTCGGATGAGCCCCTCCATGGCGCGGTTGATCGCCGTGGGCGTGCACTCGCCCTGATGCTCGAGGAAGTGAAGTTGCCAGACACCGTCGCTGACCCGCCGCTCGCCCACCGCAAAAAGCACCCGAGGATGGGCCCTTCGCACAAGGCCCTCCGGCAGCGTCATGGTGAGCGCCGGTTGTCCGAAGAACCCGGCGAGGCGTCCTTCGCCCTCGGTGGGCACCTGATCCGGCAGGAGTCCGACCGCCTCACCGCGACGCAGGCAGCGCATCAAGGCGCGAACGCCTCCAAGGTCGGCGGGCACTGCGCGCACCGTGCTGCGGTTACGCGCCTCGCGCAGGAGTTGGTCGACTGCGGCGATGCGCGCCGGCTTGAAGAGGATCGTCATCGGTACATGCCGCGCGATGTAGCGGCAGGTGATCTCGAAGCAACCAAGATGCGGCGTCATGAAAAGCAGCCCGCGCCCGTCCGCTCTGGCCGCTTCGATCGCCTGCTCGAGCACCGCGCGGGTATCGCTCACACAATGCGCGAAGAGTTTTTCGTCGGGATAGAACCATACTGCGGGAAGTTCCGCAGCCATGCGGCCCGCCTGCGCAATCGCGTCGTTGCGCATCCGTTGCTGCGTGTAGCCCGCCAGAAGAAGGTTGCGCTGGAATTTGGAACGGTAGGAGCGAGAACCCCACCAGGCCAGGCGCCCCCCGAGTGCACCCAGCGCCCAGAGCGTGCGCAGGGGAAAGAGGGCGAGAAAGCGGAACAGGAAAGTGAGCATCCAGGCACATCGTTGAGCATCGCTATAATCGCACGTGCCGAGTTAATGACAACTTGCGGGGCATTCAATACCGCTAAAGCGTCGCCGCTTCATCCCGGAGTTGGCAGCGCCCAACTCAACGAGGAGCAAGCAGGCATGTCACGGTCCTTTCTCTTCACCTCGGAGTCGGTCTCCGAAGGTCATCCCGACAAGGTCGCAGACCAGATCTCCGACGCCATTCTCGATGCGATCCTCGCCCAGGATCCCCGCTCGCGTGTGGCCGCCGAAACACTCTGCAACACCGGGCTGGTGGTGCTCGCGGGCGAAATCACAACTGCGGCCAACGTCGACTACATCCAGGTGGCGCGCGACACCATCAAGTCCATCGGATACGACAACACCGACTACGGCATCGACTACCGCGGCTGCGCGGTGCTGGTGGCCTACGACAAGCAGAGCCAGGACATCGCACAGGGTGTGGATGAAGGACGGGGGCTCGATCTCGAGCAGGGCGCGGGCGATCAGGGGCTGATGTTTGGCTATGCCTGCGACGAGACCCCCGAACAGATGCCCGCGGCGATCTACTACGCGCACCGCCTGGTGGAGCGGCAGGCGCAGCTTCGGCGCGACGGCAGGCTGCCCTGGCTGAGGCCCGACGCAAAGAGCCAGGTCACGCTGCGCTACCACGACAATCGGCCCCACAGTGTGGATACCGTGGTGCTCTCAACGCAGCATGCGCCCGACATCGCGCACGCCACCCTGCGCGAGGCGGTGATCGAGGAAATCATCAAGCCGGTGCTGCCCAGTGAACTCCTGCAGGGCGAGGTGCACTACCTGATCAACCCCACCGGACGCTTTGTGGTGGGCGGCCCCCAGGGCGATTGCGGGCTCACCGGACGAAAGATCATCGTGGATACCTACGGCGGCGCTGCTCCGCACGGGGGCGGCGCCTTTTCAGGCAAGGACCCCTCCAAGGTGGACCGCTCGGCCGCCTACGCGGCTCGCTATGTTGCAAAAAACATCGTAGCTGCAGGGCTTGCGAGCCGCTGCCAGATCCAGGTGAGCTACGCCATCGGGATTGCGCGACCCACCTCGATCATGGTCACCACTTTCGGTACCGGCAAGGTGAGCGATGAGCGACTCGCCGAAATGATCACGGCGCACTTTGACCTGCGACCGAAGGGCATTGTGCAAATGCTCGATCTGCTGCGTCCGATCTACCGCAAGACGGCGGCGTATGGGCACTTTGGCCGCGATGAGCCCGAGTTCAGCTGGGAGCGGTGCGACCGGGCCACTGCCCTTCGCAGCGATGCGGGAATAGGAACAGGCTGAGCGACCGCCGCGCTAGGATCGGGAAGATCTCCGATGTCCGAGGAGCGTTGCGAGAAGGCCGCGGTGTCCGCCAGGACCGGTCTACCCAGGCTCGGGCAGGTTCCCTCGAGGGAACTGTGGTAACGGCGCTCGCCCACTTTTTCACTTCAAGAAAGGAGGGCGCAGCATGAGCGCTGTGGCCAGTCAGATTTTTCAGCTTACCCCGGTCAAATACCCCGCTTCAGGTGCATTTGGCGATTTCATGGTCGCCGACATGGGCCTGGCCGATTGGGGTCGCAAGGAGATCCGCATCGCCGAAACCGAGATGCCGGGCCTGATCGCCATTCGCGAAGAGTTTGCATCCGCCAAGCCACTCAAGAGTGCGCGCATCACCGGATCGCTGCACATGACGATCCAGACCGCAGTCCTCATCGAGACGCTGGTGGCACTTGGAGCCGAAGTGCGCTGGGCTTCCTGCAACATCTTCTCCACCCAGGACCACGCCGCCGCAGCGATCGCCGCAGCACGCATTCCGGTGTTTGCGCACAAGGGCGAGTCACTTGCCGAGTACTGGGACTACACACACCGCATCTTCGAGTGGCCCGACGGCGGCACCACGAACATGATCCTCGATGACGGCGGCGACGCAACGCTGCTGCTTCACCTCGGCGCACGTGCCGCTGAGGATGCCTCGGTGCTTGGTCGGCCTGAAAGCGAGGAGGAGGCTGCCCTTTATGCCTCGATCCGGGCGCGGCTGGCAATCGACCCGGGGTTTTATGCGCGCCAACTCGCTTCAGTGATCGGCGTGACCGAAGAGACCACCACCGGGGTCAAGCGCCTCTACCAGATGGCCGAACGCGGCGACCTGGCTTTTCGTGCGATCAACGTGAACGACTCGGTCACCAAGAGCAAATTCGACAACCTCTACGGCTGTCGCGAGTCGCTGGTCGACGGGATCAAGCGCGCCACCGACGTGATGATTGCAGGCAAGGTTGCGGTGGTGGCGGGCTACGGCGATGTGGGCAAGGGCTCGGCGCAGGCGCTTCGCGCGCTCTCGGCGCAAGTCTGGATCACCGAGATCGATCCGATCTGCGCGCTGCAGGCGGCGATGGAGGGCTACCGGATCGTGACCATGGAGGAGGCCTGCGACAAGGCAGACATCTTTGTGACGGCCACCGGCAACAAGGACGTGATCACCCGTGCCCACATGGAACGGATGAAGGATCAGGCGATCGTGTGCAACATCGGACACTTCGACAACGAGATCGACGTGGCCGGACTCAGGTCCTGCCGCTGGGAAAACATCAAGCCCCAGGTCGACCATGTGATCTTCCCCGATGGCAAACGCATCATCCTGCTGGCCGAAGGCCGCCTTGTGAACCTTGGCTGTGCAACCGGTCACCCTTCGTACGTGATGAGTTCCTCGTTTGCCAACCAGGTGATCGCGCAGATCGAACTGTTTCAGTACCAGGATCGCTACGAGCCAGGAAAGGTCTATGTGCTTCCCAAGCACCTCGATGAGAAGGTTGCGCGCTTGCAGTTGCGCAAGCTGGGAGCCCAACTGACCGAACTCAGTGAGGAACAGGCGCACTACATTGGCGTTGCGGTCGCGGGACCCTACAAGCCCGAGACCTACCGCTACTGAACCACTTCCGGGCTCCGCAGCGACCCTGCGACCGTTGCCGCCTCCCTCCAGGCTGGCCGGTGCGACTCGATCAGGCTCTGGTGGAGCGTGGGCTTGCGCCCTCGCGATCGGCAGCCGCAAGGTTGATTGCATCCGGCGCGGTGTTTCTCGAGGGCAGACCGGTTGCACGCGCGGCGCTCGCGGTTGCGCCGCACGCGGCGCTTGGCCTCGCCGAATCGCCCGAAAACCGCTTCGTGTCGCGCGCCGGCGCCAAGCTCGAGGGCTTGCTCGCTGCGCGCCCCGACATCCGGGTCACGGGCTACTGGGTGGATCTCGGTCAAGGCGCTGGAGGCTTCACCCACTGCCTTCTCGAGCGGGGGGCCGAGCGGGTGCTCGGGATCGACGTGGGTCGTGGCCAGTTGCATGCGCAACTGCGCAGCGACCCCCGGGTGTGCACGGTTGAAGGTCTGAACCTGCGCGATCTGCCCCACCGCACAAGCCCCTGCGCGCTCGATCCGAAGTGGCCGCAGCAGGGTGCCTCGGGAATTGTGGTGGATGTGTCGTTCATCAGTCTCGAACATGCACTCGCGCCGGCGGTTGCGCTGCTCTCGGCGCAAGGCTGGCTGCTTGCGTTGATCAAGCCGCAATTCGAGCTTGGCGCAGACTCCGGCGAGCGCCGAAGGCTGCTGCGACGCGGGGTGGTGAGCGATGCTTCGGTATACCCCAGGGTGTTTGCACGCATCGTGCAGTGCCTCGCGCAACTCGGCATGCGGGTCAACGCGCCCTGTGACCTGCACGAGAGCTGCCTGCGGGGTCAGGAGGGAAACCGGGAATTCTTTGTTGTGGCGAGAAGGATTTACCCCCCGGGGGATGAGGGAGGGCTTGAGTGCGCATCGGACTGAGCTTTGAGTTCTTCCCGCCCAACACCGAAACGGGCGAACACAAGCTTCGCGAAGTACGTCGCAACCTTGCAAGGCTTCGACCGGATTTCTTCAGCGTGACCTTCGGTGCGGGTGGCGCAACCCGCGACAAGACGAGAGCCTTGGTCGAGGCGATCAGCCGCGAGTCCGGTAGCGGCAAGCCTGCCAGCGAAGAACCTGCCAGCCGTGAGTCGGGCAGCGGCGAGTCCGGCAATCCTCACGAAAGCCCGGACTTCCGCACCAACGCTGCGCACCCTGTTCCCGTGGCACCGCACCTGTCCTGCGTGGGCCAGGACCGCGCCCAGCTGGGCGCCCTGCTCGCACAATACCGCGCCATGGGCATTTCGCGCATTGTCGCGCTACGCGGCGACCTTCCCTCGGGGATGGTTCAGGGCGGCGCTTTCCGCTACGCCGAAGATCTGGTCGCGTTCATTCGGGAGCATCACGGCGACCACTTCCATGTGGTGGTTGCTGCCTACCCCGAGATGCATCCGCAGGCCGCCTCGCCGCAGGCGGATCTGCAGGCCTTCGTCCGCAAGGTGCGAAAGGGCGCCTCCTCGGCGATTACACAGTACTTCTACAACGCTGATGCCTACTTCAGGTTTCGCGACGAGGTCACCCGCGAAGGGATCGATCTCGAGATCGTGCCGGGGATCATGCCGATCACCAACACCACCCAGTTGATGCGCTTCTCGGAAAGCTGCGGGGCCGAGATTCCACGCTGGATCCGGCTCAAGCTTGCAAGCTTCGGCGACGACCGCGACGCCATTCGCGCCTTCGGCCGCGATGTGGTGGCTGCGCTCTGCCGCAGGCTGGTCGAGGGCGGGGCGCAGAGCCTGCACTTCTACACGCTCAACCAGAGCGAGCCCAGCACCGCGATCCTCGGCGACCTGGGGCTTGCGGGCTGAGGCCTTCAGCCAGCCGCGGGAGTCCCGGGATCGGGGTGGATCACACCCTCCTCGGTGATCACGGCGCTGAAGGTCTGGTCGAGGGGCTGCGGAGCGAAAGCATCCGGCAGCTCGATCCGGCTTTGACTGTAGGCGATCGCCGCGCTTCGGCCTTGCGCGAGCCCGTGTGAAGCTGCAAGCGTGCGGTCGTAGTAGCCCCCGCCGTAGCCGAGGCGATACAAACCCCAGAACCCCACACAGGGTGCAGCGATCGCCCAGGGCTCAACCCAGCGGGGACTTGCGGGCTCCTGCAAGCCAAACGCCACCGTGCGCAGCGGAGTATCCGTGTCGTACACGGCAAATCGAAGCGGACTTCCCCTCGCCACCACGCAAGGGAGCGCCACGGTCCAGCCGAGCGCGCGAAATCCAGCGAAGAAGGGCCTCAGGTCGGGTTCACTGCCAATCGGCCACCAGAGCGCCAGCGCAGCATCGGATGGGGGCGGGGGCGAAAGTGTGGCGAGCCAGCCACGCAGGTGGGTGGCGATTGCCGCATCGGAAGCGCAGCGGAGTCGCGGATCGAGTCCATCGCGCACCCGAAGGCACTCCTTGCGCAGCGTTGCGCGGTCGGGCTGCTTGGAGTCGGGCTGCCTGGAGGGAGCGAGGTGTGGCGGGGTCATGTTCCTTATCTGCCGCGCCGCTGCATCAAGGGTATCCTAGAGCCGGTTGCAAGTGAGGGTGCGCAAGGCCATGGATCATCGCAGGAACAGCGCCAAAGTGGCGACGAGGCGGACTGTGTGGGGGATCGAATTTGGCCCGTGCCCGGGCGCAACGCCGCGCTTGAGCGCGACACTGCGCCCGAGCTTAACCCTAAGCATCTTCGCGGTGCTGAGCCTAGGCGTGGCGTTGGGCCTGAGTCTCCCCATGACCTTTGGTGGGAGTGCCAAAGCTGGTGCGAAAGAAGGTGCCGCAGGGTTTTACCTGAGCCCGGTACGCTTTCTGGGCGCAGTCCATGCCGCAGAAAACCCATCGAGGACACCGTTGGTGGCGGAGCGCTCGAGTGACGGCGCCGCCCCTGCTGGCGCAGCCAAAGGCAACACCACCGACAGCACGGTCAGGGGCGCCGGCAACACCAGCGCCCAAGCAGCCAAGGGCGCGGGTAACGTCAGCGCCAAGGCAGCCAAGGGCGCGGGCAACGTCGGCGCCAATGCAGCCAAGGGCGCCGGTAACACCAGCGCCGATGCGGCCAGAGCGAAGCCCAAGGCGGTAGCTGCAAAGGGGCCACCTCGGGCAAGGAGCCCACAAGCGGCCAGTTCTGCGTCGAGCGACGGACGCGCGGGCAGTTTGCAGCGGGCCGCCACCCCGCTCGAGACCACGCCCGCGAATCCGCTGGCTGCGGCGCGCAGGGGCTTCGTGCCCACGGCGCTTGCCACCACAAGCTTCGTGGCTGGGGCAGCGGTGGCCACCAGCGCGGCAGCCTCGATTGCAATGCCGCTTGCGGAGCGACTGCCCGCCGACGAGCAGGTCGTAGCGCTGCGCGAAGCGTTCCTGCGGAACGACCTTGCGGCGTTCCAGAAAGGTCAAGACGAATCGCTCAAGGACCACCCGCTCCACCCTTATGTGGCGCAGTGGGCGCTGCGCTTGCGGCTTGCGCAGCGACCGATTACCGAGGCGTCGGCCGAGGTGCTTCAGCGAGAGGTGCTGCGCTTTCTCGCCCGCCAAGAGGGCGAAAGCGTGGCAGAGCAGCTGCGCAAGACCTACCTTGAGTGGCTCGGTGACCGCGCGTCATGGGCGCAACTGGCCGAGGAATACCCGAAGCTTGTCTTTCAGGATGAGCCACCGTTGCACTGCCTGCAGCTGATGGCGCGTCTCAAACTGGGCGCAGCTGACCGGATGCAGCAGCTTGTGCTGCTCAACGAAGCGATGCCGGTCTTCACGATGGCCCGGCCACTTGGCGGGGCATGCGGTCGGCTCTTTTCGGAATTCAAGTCTGCGGGAGCGCTCGAGCCCGCGCTGCTCGAGCAACGCCTCCGACTCGCCATCGAAACCAATCAGGGATCGGCGATCCGCTGGGCCGCATCGCACCTCGGACTCTCGGCACAGGATGTTGACCGGGCCCTCGAGCAGCCCGAGAAGGCGCTCCGTGCCCCCGCGCCGCTTGCCCAGATCGCCTGGGTCCGTCTGGCGCGCGAGGACAGCCTCGAGGCCTACCGCCGCTGGCAGCGTGAGGAGGTTTCGGGTCTGTCGGCATCGAGCCGGAGTTTCATCCTCGCCCAGATCGCGCATATCAGCATGCTGCGGATGCAGCCGCAGGCGATCGAACTCACCCGTGACGCGCTTCGTGCAAGCCTTCCGCTCGACGCTTCGGCGCAGTTGCGGGGCGCGTTGGGGAGTGAAGAGGCGCTTGCCTCGATGGCGCGCAGCGCGCTTCGCGCCACCGACTGGGACAGCCTTCTTCAGGTGCTGGCTTGGATGCCCGCACGCGCGCGCGACGACCCAACCTGGCAGTACTGGCGCGCGCGCGCCTACCGTCTGGCGGGTGACGAACCGGCGGCCCGGGCGATCCTCACCGAACTCTCGCGTCAGTTTCACTTCTATGGCCAGCTTGCGCTGGAGGATCTGGGCCAGAAGATTGTGGTGCCCCCACGTGCCCGTACGCCCGGCGACGAGGAACTCCGGTCGATGGCAGCGCGCACCGGAATCCAGCGCGCCTTCAAGTTCTACGCACTGGGCCTGCGGCCCGAGGGCAACCGCGAATGGTGGGTGAGCACCAAGGGCATGGACGACCGCGAACTGCTTGCAGCGGCCGAGCTTGCGTGCAGGCGTCTGGTGCTTGACCGTTGTGTGAACACTGCCGACCGCACCCGCCAGGAGCACGACTTTCACTTGCGGTTCCTGATGCCGTTTCGCGAAGAGCTCGAAACTGCGGCCCGCGCGGTACAACTCGACCCGCACTGGACTTACGGACTGATTCGCCAGGAATCGCGCTTTCTCACTGACGCCCGCTCGGGCGTGGGCGCGCAGGGGCTCATGCAGATCATGCCCGCCACCGGTCGGTGGATTGCGAAAAAGCTCGGCCACGAGGGCTTCCGCACTGAGGAACTCAACGATCTCAAGACCAACCTGCGCTTCGGAACCTACTACCTTCGCTCGGTTCTCGATGACCTCGACGGCTCACCCGCGCTGGCCTCGGCGGCCTACAACGCCGGCCCGAATCGACCCCGAACCTGGCGCTCCACACTACCCGGTCCGGTGGAAGGTGCGATCTTTGCCGAGATCATTCCCTTCAACGAGACCCGGGACTATGTGAAGAAAGTCCTCTCGAATACGGTGTACTACGCTGCCCTCACCACCTCGCAGCCGCAATCACTGCGCCAGCGCCTCGGAGAGGTCAGCCCGAAGCATGCAGCCCTCTCCCAACTCCCCTGAAGGTGGCGCGCAGCAACGGCGCCGCGCGCCTGCATCCGCCGTGCGGGGCGCCCTTCAGTCTGACCGTCCGAAGGCGCTGCTGATCGGCGGCACCGGATTCATCGGGCGGCACCTGGTGGCAAGCCTGGCAACCGTCGTCCCGCACTTGCACCTTGTGCTGCCGAGTCGCAGGGCGTGGCGCCACACCGGGCTCACCACCTGCCCCACAGTGCAATTGGTGCAGGCCGATGCGCACGACGACCACCAGCTCGCGACTCTGGTTGCCGGCAGCGATCTGATCATCAACCTCGCGGGCATCCTGCACAGCGACAGGGGCGAGCCCTGGGGCGAGGCCTTCAACCGGGTGCATGTCCAACTTCCCGCACGCTTGATTCGGGTGGCGCAGGAAAGACCGCTTGTGCATGTTTCGGCACTCGCCTGCCGCCCCGAGGCGGTCAATTCCGCGCCGTCGATGTACTTGCGGTCCAAGAGCGAGGCCGAGCGGCTCTTGCTCACGCGTGAAGGCAATGGCCGGGTGCTGATCGTGCGGCCGTCGGTCGTGTTCGGCCCGGACGACAACTTCCTGCGGCTTTTTGCGCGACTCAGCGCATTTGCGCCGATCGTTCCGCTTGCGGGCGCCGCCGCAAGGTTCTCGCCTGTGCATGTGTACGACCTGGTCAGTGCGATCGCGCGTGCAGTCGCTGCCTTGCTGAGCGGCGGCATGCCTCTCGGGCTCCCCGACCGGTCGCTCGTGATCGAGGCATTCGGGCCGCAAATCGTTCGCCTCGACGCGTTGCTGCGTTTTGCCGCAACTGCTGCCCACGGACGCAGTCCCTGGATCATTCCGCTCCCCGCAGGACTGGCCCGGCTTCAGGCGATGGTCTTCGAGGCGCTTCCCGGACCACCGCTGATGAGCCGCGACAACCTGGATTCGATGGCAGTTGACAGTGTCCCTTCCGGGGCAACCGAGGTACTCGGTGCACCGTTGCTCGAACTCGCTGCCTTCGGGATCGTGCCGATGGGAATCTCCTCGGTTGCAGCAGACCTTCGCCGCCCGCGCTGATGCAGCGGGGCCTCGAGCCGGGCACCGCAGAAGGCGATGGGCCGGGTACCGGCCGGGGCCTTGTGCCAGACTACCCCAAGGCCGTGCGAGGTCCGGAGTCGAGCGGTGTTCGGGAACGGCTGAGAGTACTCCTGCCCTTTCCGGACGATCCCGCGATTGGAGCCCTCGGGCCTGCGCGCATCTACTGTGTGGGCGGAGCGGTGCGCGATGCCCTGCTCGGCCGCACAGTGCATGAACGCGACTGGGTTGTGGTGGGGTCAACGCCCGAGGCAATGCACAGGGCCGGATTCCGTCCGGTTGGGAAGGATTTCCCCGTCTTCCTGCATCGCCAAAGCGGCGAAGAGTACGCACTTGCGCGTACCGAACGCAAGACCGGCAGGGGCTACCACGGGTTTCAGTTTCACTGCCACCCGGACGTGAGCCTCCACGATGACCTTCAGCGTCGCGACCTGCGTATCAATGCCATGGCGCTCGACGCCGACGGCTGGCTGTTCGATCCGTGTGCGGGGTTGGCCGACCTGGCGGGCGGCTGGTTGCGTCATGTGAGCGACGCCTTTCGTGAGGATCCGGTGCGCATCCTGAGGGTGGCGCGTTTTGCCGCAAGCCTTCCAGGATTCGTTGTGCACCCTGACACCCACGCCCTGATGCGCGAAATGGTTCACTCCGGGGAGACCGGGCACTGGGTGGCCGAGCGGATCTGGCGCGAGCTCGAGCGCGGCATGCTCCAGGCACTGCCCTCGGAGATGTGGCGCTGCCTCAAGCAGACTGAAGCCGAGCCTTTTGCGGGACTCGGGCCCGAGCATGCGGCGATGCTCGCGGGAATCGACCGGGCCGCCCGGGAAAGCGCGCCGTCAGCGATCCGGTGGGGAATCTGGGGAGCGCTGGCGGGCAAGGCCTTCAGCGACAAGGTGCGCGCCTGTGTGCGTATGCCGCGGGAGGTGGCCAGCATCGTTGATCTGGGTGCAAGCTGCCTGAACCAGGTGCTCGACACCATCGAGGCAGTGATCGCGCTCGAGGGCGCGCGCGCAGGCGCTGCGCAAGCGATCGATCGCAGCCCCGCTCCATCTATGGATGCACTGGTTGACAGCCTGGGCCGCCTCTTCGAAAGAATCGACGTGCTGCGTCGTCCCGGCAGGCTTGAAACACTCCTTGCGATTGCGGTGCTGCATCCGAGGTTCGAGCGCCTGGATCACGGACTGCGCAACCAAGCGATCGAGCGCCTTCGCGAGGCGGCGGCTGGCTTCGCGTCGCCCTCGGTGGCAAGTCTCGACCCCCACGGAGGGCCCTTTCCGGCAAGCGGGCCGCAACTTGCGTCCTTGCTGCGCGCGGCGCGGCGGCTTGCGCTCGGCGACGCCCTCCTGAGACGCTATGCTTGAGCACAGACTTCGGCGCACTGCAAACGGAGTGCGTATCCCAACCCTGAGAGAGGCCAGAGCCCGCCATGAGTCCCGAGTCCATCAAGGCACGACTACGAATCCCGGTGATCGGCGCGCCGCTCTTCATCGTGTCGAACCCCGATCTTGTGATCGCGCAGTGCACTTCCGGGGTGATCGGCTCGTTTCCCGCACTCAACGCGCGGCCACCCGCCATGCTCGAGCAGTGGCTGATCCGCATCCGCGAGGCACTGGCTGCCTGGGATGAGGCCCACCCGGAGCGGCCCTCTGCGCCCTACGCGGTAAACCAGATCGTGCACAAGTCCAACGACCGGCTTGAGCACGACGTGGCAATGTGTGTGAAGTACAAGGTACCCATGGTGATCACCTCGCTCGGCGCGCGTCCGGAACTCAACGACGCGGTCCACAGCTATGGGGGCCTGGTGATGCACGACGTGATCGACCAGTTCTTTGCACGCAAGGCGGTGGAGAAAGGAGCCGATGGGCTCATCCTCGTGGCCTCCGGCGCAGGCGGACACGCCGGAAGGCAGTCGCCCTTCGCGCTGGTCAACGAAACCCGCGCCTGGTTCGACGGCCCGATCGCACTCTCGGGATCGATTGCGAGCGGCGCTGGTGTGCTCGCCGCCGAAGCGATGGGTGCCGACTTTGCCTACATCGGCTCAGGGTTCATCGCCACCCACGAGGCTCAGGCGAGCGAGGACTACAAGCAGGCGATCGTGAACGGATCGGCCAAGGACATCGTGTATACCAACCTTTTCACCGGAGTGCACGGGAACTACCTGCGCGCCTCGATCGAACGTAGCGGACTCGATCCCGAGAACCTTCCGGAAAGCGACCCGAGCAAGATGAATTTCAACTCCGGAGGCAACATGGAGCGCAAGGCATGGAAGGACATATGGGGTTGCGGCCAGGGCATCGGCGCGATCCGGGAGGTTGTGTCTACGGCCGCGTTGGTGGATCGGCTCCACGCGGAGTATCGGGAGGCAAAGACGCGTCTTCAGCCGGTTGTTGTCTGAGACCCCTCAGAGCCACCGCGAAATCAGCGCCACAAGACCCGAAAGGGTCGCCCGTTCCCATCGCTGGACTTCGTTTTCGTCCAATCGTTACTGGTGAACAGCGTGATGCCGGGTCCGCAGGCGAGCAGCGCCTGGAGGTGGTCGCCCCGAGGATTCAGCGAAGGCTCGGGCAGTACGTCAGTGGGCTTGCGCGCCTTTGGGCGGTTTGGCCGAGCTAACCGTTCTCGATGCAGACCGGGAAGATCAAGCGAAAAAGCACTCACTTGACCGACGACGCAAGAATCGCTCAATTGCGCGCGAGCAAGGGCGGTTCTTGCTGAGCGTTCCCATCCACGCCGCCGACTTCTTCGGACACAGCCTGGCGAGCTCTCCAGCATGCTGCAAGCGGTGCCGCGTCAGTGCGATCCAAACACCTCGGCGAGGGTCTGCACATCCAGCACGCGATCGGTCCAGACCTCGAGTTGTTCAGGGGTGGCCTTGTGGAGGCGAAGCTCGACTTCTTCAGGCAGTTCGCCGAAGCGCTTGTGAAGAAGGCGCTTC
>Ga0194133_10005290_pt1 | contig 16539 bp, 13 predicted proteins | sample TA2KigOf40mmetaG_FD_155448 | JGI IMG/M metagenome (GOLD analysis project Ga0194133, IMG submission 155448) | Freshwater microbial communities from Lake Tanganyika, Tanzania - TA2015055 Kigoma Offshore 40m | ecosystem: Environmental > Aquatic > Freshwater > Lake | place: Tanzania: Lake... | reverse complement strand
ATACCATATACTTAAGAAATCATTATATTCAATTTTAATTTTCAATGAATGGTAATGAATATAATCTAAATTTTTATGGTTAATATCTTTTAGTAAATCCCAAACAATTTCATCTAATTGGTTATAAGAACCATTGGTGCTTATTAAATTAACAAGTTCTCCAAGTTTTTCTTTAACACCCATTATTATATTTTATATATTATTTATAAAAATTGATATTCATTATATTTATTTTATTTGAATTTTACTCTAATGAAATGCATTACTAGTTATTATAAAAATATAGATCAAGAATTTGAAAAGAAAACTGATAATCAAAAAATATTACCTTCCAATCAAGAATTTAACTATCAATATACAATTGATAACTATTCTAGAGAAAAAAATATATTCAAACTAATCTGCTTATTTTCAGGGATGCTTTTAGAAAGTTATATTTATTCAGTTGATCCAAAAAATAGTTATGGTATAGGTTTAGGATTTGGAATTATATCAGCATTATTATTATTTTAATTAAAAAATTGAAATTTTTTTTTTTTTTGGTTGCTTATAAGAATTTAATAAAAACAATATGCAATCTCGCTGTTCTACATCTAAGTGCAACAATTTCGTTTCAGCTAAAGCATCGGTTCATGGAAGAACCGAATGCAAGGTATGTCGAAGAAAAAATGGTTCTTTGATCTCAAGGTGTCAGTTTGTATACCAAAATGGAAGAAAATGCTTCCAAAGGAATCATGAGTACCATTATCATTGTTCAGGAAAAGATTGTAATGGTGCAGTTTTTTGTGAGATTTGTATGCAGTGTCCAAATTGTGAACCTTGTCACTGATATGTTAAAAATTGAAAATAAATGATTTACATCTATAAATTATTTATTTAATGACAGAAATTACTGATATTGAAGATTATACAAATTCTAAATTATTAAATGAAAATACTATCAAGCTTTTTGTTAAAGAATTGGTTAAAAATGTTGGTTCTCCAACTCAGTCTGTAACAATTAGAAATATCGAATTAGCTATTACTAAACTAAGACAAAAATACAAATTACAACCATCTAAATCTCAGATGAGATACATTTATGATAAATATTTTTCTGATCAACATCTTAATAACACGCTTGGTCGTTATTTAATTAAGAAAGCATGTAGATCACGATCTGGTGTTCTTGTTAGTACTGTTGTATTAAGACCAGATGTTTTTAGTTGTCCAAAAAAATGTTCATATTGTCCAACTGAAACTGATCTTAATGGGCGACCAACTCAACCCAAATCTTATCTTAGTTCTGAACCAGCAATGTTAAGAGCAATCAAATATAATTTTGATATTAAAGGACAAATATGGGATAGAATTAAGGCTTATATTGACACTGGTAATATTCGTGATTCTATTGGCTCGTGTAAAATGGAAATCATTCTATCTGGAGGAACATGGGAATCTTATCCTTATGAATATCGTAATCAAGTTATGAATGAAATTTATTGGGCAGCTAATACATATGGTGATTCAGAAGTTCGTGATATTATGAATATTGAACAAGAAATTACTATTAATGAAACATCTAAATATCGTGTCATTGGAATGACAATTGAAACAAGACCTGATTTTATTACCAAGCAATCAATTAGAGATTATCGTCGATGGGGTGTAACACGTGTACAAATTGGTGTACAACATTATAATGATAAAATTCTTGATGGTATCAATAGAGAATGTCATACTATTGATACTATTAAGGCTCTTAAAATGCTTAAACAAGCTGGATTTAAAATAGTTTGTCATTTGATGCCTGATTTACCAGGTTCTAATCCAGAATTAGATAAATGGATGTTTGATCAGGCTATTAATAATCCTGATTTACAATTTGATGATGTAAAAGTTTATCCCACAGCTGTATGTCAGTCTTCTGATCCAAATCTATTAGTTAAATCTGATATTGCGGATTGGTATGCAAACGGTACTTATATTCCATATGCTGAAAAAAATCTTACTGACTTGATTAATGTTCTTAAATATTACAAGACTAATATTCAACCATGGATTAGAATTCAACGTTTAGTTCGTGATATTCCAAAACAATCGATTCAAGCTGGTTATGAAGGTATTAGTAATTTAAGACAAATTATTCAAGACCAAATGAAAAAAGAAGGCACCAGATGTAATTGTATTAGATGTATGGAAATTGGCGATGAAGATAAACTAATGGATTCTGCAAAACTAGTTGTACGAAAATATAAAGCATCTGAAGGTCAAGAATATTATATTTCAATTGAATCTAATAAGTCATATTCGTGGTCTTATTTATGGTTTTTGATTAAATATTGGATTATTAGAATTTTAACTTCAAAAAAAATTTATTGGTCTGGTAATATGAAAACTTATAATGGTCTAATTGGATTTTGTCGATTAAGACTAGATTCTAATCCCGGTGGTGGATTTATTAAAGAACTTTCAGAATGTGCTCTTATTCGTGAAGTGCATGTTTATGGTCACAGTTTAGGTGTTGGGTCATCGGGAAACTCATCTCAACATAGAGGTTATGGTCAACTTTTAGTTAAAACAGCTGAAGAAATAGCAATTGCTAATAACTATAATAAAGTTGCTGTTATTGCAGGTGTTGGAACTAGAGAATATTATAAAAATAAATGTGGATATCATTTGGAAGGTACTTATATGATTAAAAACCTTACAAATCAATTATATTTTTATCAACCAATTTTAATCATCTTTATTTTTCTCTTTGAATTGTTTAGATGTTGAATCTAACTGTTCATTTAGTTTTTCAATATCTACTCCTAATTCAGATTGTAAAAAAGAATCCATCTCTAATTTTAGAGCTTCAGCATCTTCTTGTGTGTTAGTATTTTCTAATTTTTGCATCATTTCCATTACTTTACCAATTCCTGGAATGCCATTCATCATATCTTCAATTCCTGATTCTTTGGATGATTGTTTTCCTCCAGGAATTACACCTATTTGATCTGCCATTTTTAAAATACCCGATACATTCATTCCTTTTGATTCGGGTTCTTTATTAATACCAACTTCAACACTTGCTGTTGAAAAATTTTCATCAATTAATACTTTTTCTTTTGGTTTTGCTTTATCTTTTGATCCACCCATCATTCCTCCCATCATTTGATCCATTCCTGGTACTTTACTAGTAATTGCCTGCATTAATTTATCTAATTCGATATCACCATTATTAATTTTATCAGCATATTTAACTGATATTTTTTGACTTATATCCATTATTCCTCCTAAAGGATTTCCACCTGATTGATTAGTCAATACACTTTCGAATGATCCAACTATATCATCAATCATTGATGTTGTTTCATTATTTACTTTAACTCCTAACATATCTTGTAATTTTTTCTTAGTATCATCATTAAAATTACTAGCTTCTTGTTCTTCTTCGGATTCTTCTTCTGAACTATCATCAGTATTAATTAATTTAGTTAATTGCATAATTCTTTCACTATCTTGTAAATTTTCAGGTTTTAATAATTCGCAAAGAAAACATAAAGTATGTAAATTATTCCAAATAACTTTTTTAACGTCATCTGATTGATTGTTTAATATATTTTTCAAATACAGATTTTTACCAAATAAACTCTCTGAAATAGCTAGAGTATTTTTGGATTTATGTGAAAATACTTTAATTTTACTATCACAAAATAATTCAAAATTTTTATCATCAATTGACAAACTAAAATTTTGACCCCTTAAAATTTTATCTTGATCTGATAGAGATTCAAAATCACATAAAAATTTATTTGTTTCTTCATCAGGAAAAATAATTTTTAGTTGTTCAATAAAATGACTAAACATTTGTAGATATTGAGATTCATAAAAATTAGATTGCAAAGTTTCACTCATATTACTTTATAAAAAGTAATAATCTTTAAATGAATTTAATAATAACATTTAATTAAAATAATAATACATATTTATTATAATGTTTACTAAATATGAATTAGAAACTATTTCAATCATGGTTTTAAGTATTCATAATAATAAATGGTTTACTAAACAATGTTTATTTGACGAAGTATCAAAATATTACATAAATAATATGGATGAATTATATTATGGTCATTTTTTATTTGTATGGACAAAATTATTAAATAATAAAAATTTTATATCTGTTCATACATCTGGTGATAAAATTAAAAATAAAACAAATGAAAATGAATCTTTTAAAGATTTTAATGAAGATCAAATCGATGTAATACACGATATGAATTTACAGGTTCAAATTAAACATATGTTGGAATATCCTAAATTATATCAAGAATCAAGATTAATCAAAGAATATTTATTAAATAATTACGATTGTGATTTATTTTTTAAATTATTTAATTTGTATCAAAAGATTTTAAGTTTGAAGGAAAATGAATGTGGTGTTTTATCTAATAAATATAATATTTTAGATAAATTAAAATATCCAGCAACAATATCAGTAATTATTTTAGGTTTATATTATTATTTTATTAAAAAATAATTTAAAATTATATTCACTTATATTATAATGGCTTTATTTTTAATGAAAAATAAAAGTATGTTTTATGATAGTGATTTAACTTATAAATTAATTAATTTAAATTTGGAAAATGATCATATTCAATTAGAAAAAGCATTTGATATATATAAAAAAATATTTGAACCAATAGTTAATTTAAAATTGCATGATAAAATAGGAATTCAAGAATGTTCTAATGTAGAATTATTTTCAAATAATAGTTATTTAAATTCAGTTAAAATAAACTTTAAATTATACCTTGACAAATATAAATTTTACCAATCTATTAGTAGATGGTATTGGAGTCAAAAAAGACATGAAATTTTTGAAAAACTATTAACATTATTTGAAGAATATAAAAAAATATATGATAAAGTTAAATTAAATGAGATAAGAAATAATAAAATGTATAACCAATTATTAAATGATATTGTTATTTTTAATAATACATTATTAGAAAAAATGTTACTATTAAAAACAACCTATTCAGATGATTCAATTAATATTTATTTAGATAAAATAATCAAAATTTTAGAACCAGTTAATTAGTTAATTGGTCTTGTTTATTAATTTCATCTATAATATCTTTCATTTTCCTTTTTCTTTTACAGACTTCAATATATCTAACATATAGTAATATTAAAATCAGCGTTATAATAATAAAAAATCCATAATTTTCTTTAATGAATTCCCATACAGGATTTAATATTTTTTTATATAATGGTTCACTCGGAACATTATTTACTTCTGCTTCTAAAATTTTTTTTTGTAACTCTTCTTCAGCTATTTTTATTTTAAGTTCTTTCTGATTTTTTTTATCATTATAATATTTTATTAATTTATTTTCAACTAGTTTAGGTTTTTTGATTTCTGTATTAAAACTCATTATAATAATATTAGGAAAAAATTGATATATAAATTTTATTTATTATATTATTTAATATAATGAGTTCTTGTACGTTTAGAGAAGAAATTGATTCTAAATTAAAAAACAATGTCAGTAAAAAAAATTCTGAAACTGATGAATATTTACTCAATCCAGAAAATAATCGTTTAACAGTTTATCCAATTAAAAATGAAACTATTTGGACATCATATAAAAAACAACAAGCGGCATTTTGGACAGCTGAAGAAATAGATTTTTCTAAAGATTATCATGATTTTTGTAAATTAAATGCCAATGAACAACATTTTATTAAAATGATTTTAGCATTTTTTTCATCATCTGATACTATTGTTAATATTAATTTAAGTGAAAGATTCTTAAATGATGTTAAAATTAGAGAAGCTATTGTTGCTTATACTTGGCAAATGATGATGGAATCTATTCATTCAGAAACTTATAGTTTACAGATTGATAATATTGTCAGAGATACCGATGAAAAAAATAAATTATTTAATGCTGTTAAAGAATATCCTTGTATAACTGAAAAAGCTGCTTGGGCTGTTAAATGGATTGAATCTAATGAGTCCTTTGCCATGAGATTATTAGCTTTTGCTATTGTTGAAGGAGTATTTTTTTCTGGTTCATTCTGTTCTATCTTTTGGCTAAAAAAACGTAATGTTATGCCTGGTCTATGTGCATCAAATGAATTAATAGCCAGGGACGAGGGCACTCATTGTGAATTTGCTGTTATGTTATTTTCAATGTTATCCAATAAACCAGATGAATCAGATGTTCATGCTATGTTTCAAGATGCTGTTGAAATAGAACGTAAATTTATATGTGAAAGCTTACCATGTGCTCTATTAGGAATGAATTCTGATTTAATGACACAATATATCAAATTTGTATCAGATAGGTTGTTAGTTGATCTAGGATACAATAAATTTTTTAATGTATCAAATCCGTTTGATTTTATGGAATCTATAAGTGTAGAAGGTAAGACTAACTTTTTTGAAGCTAGACCTACACAATATCAAAAGGCATCTGTTTTAAATAAAACAAGAGAAAATACTTTTGTACTTACTGACGATTTCTAAGCTTTTCTTTTAATGCTAAATATTTATTTTTGTATTTTAAATATTTTTGCATTGGCACTATTTTTTGTTTATCAATTTCAACTGTTTTTACTAATGGAAAATCTCTGTTAAACTTACTAAATGCTTCCCTTTCCTGTGTATCATTAACTAAACATGAAAATGGATGTTCTGCATTATTTTTTAATATATCTGTTGCGTATAAAGTACCTAAAGTTGTTGCTGAATTATTAGATTCTATTTTACTTAATAATTCCATAGCTACTTGTGTTGATTCTTGTTCTGATAATAATTCAAAATTTGTATTTTCTATAGTCTTTATATTACCCCTATTTGATAATAAATTTATGACAAATCCATTATAAAATTTAAATTTTTTCATTACATCTATTAATTTTACTAGTTCTGTTTTAATTTTTCCTATTTTATTAGTTAAAATCACTGATTTTAAATTCAATATTGGAATAAATGGAATGGGAGGAGGATTATTTACAATTGATCCTGCAAATGTTTTTTGAGATACATGTACAACTGTAAATATTACAAAATTTAAATTTTCTAAATTATACCCCTGTTGCATAATTGTTCGCATAAGAATTCCTATTGGATCAAATTTTTTATTTTCGAGTTTTTTATAAAAATTTTTATAAGGATCAATAACTCCCATATTTGTATTTCTACAGTATGGGTTAACATTATTATCAATAACTAATGGTAAAATTATACTTGTATTATCTGTTATAAATTTTTGTAATAAATTTCCAGATAGTCCATCTAATATTCCTATTTGTTCAGCAGCCCTTCTTAGATATTGAAGATTTTGTTTATATTTAGCTAAATTAGTTGATATTGTAACTAAATTTTTAATATCTATACGCATATCTGCTAAACTTCTATTTATCATATAGCCTTCCATTCTTCTTAGTCCACAATTATAATTTATTTTCATAATTCTCAATATTTGACATTTTATTTCTAAACTTTTTTTGGCTGTCAATGCATTTTGAACATCAAATTCTTTTTGATATATATTTTCCATACCTGTAATTTTTGGGTTCATTATACCTTTATCTTTGGATTGCCATAAAAAATTATCAAAAACTGTATTTGTCATTCTTACTACATCGATATTATTATCAGTTTTAGTACCAGATTTAGAAGCAGCGGTTTTACTAGAAGCAGCGGTTTTACTAGAAGCAGCGGGTTTAGAAGTGGATTTATTAGGATCATTAAAACTTCCCTTGGGTATTCCTATAATATCTGGAGCTTTAAATCCAAACATTTTTAAAATTTCTATAATTGCTTTAGTTTTGGGTAGCTCCTTTAATTTTGCATCGTTAATCTGAACTAAATATTCTTGTATTGCATTAGAAAAAATTTTAGGTGTTGTATATTCTGGATTATCATTTTTATTTGGTTTAAGACTTGTTAATGCAGATTTTATATCATTGAATATTTTAATTCTTTCATCCCCTCCCGAACTATCAGGAGGTAATTGACTTTCGAGTAATTTAATATTATCCTCTACTGATTTGGATTCATCATATTTGATATAAAAATCTAGATTTTCAATATCTTTTATAGCTGAACATTTTTCGTAGCTATAATCACCCGAAACTGGATTTCCATCAGGAAAATGTCGTTTGGATTCTGCTGATACTATTTCACGGTCTGTAAGTTCTTTTATTGAAGTTTTTACTTCATATTGTGCACCACCTATTTTAGCAACATTAAAAGATGATGAAAGTATATCTCCTTTTATTCCATATTCAAATTGATCTTTTATAGGATAACCATCTTTATCTATTAATGGTATTGGTTTACCATCAGCATCTGTTTTTAGTTCTGTTTTTAAATTTAAAAATTTTTCTAATACTCTATCTTTAATTTGATCTGGAACATAAGTATCTAATGGAATATTTTTATTTCTATGTTTACTTGCCAAAGTATATGCTTGATTCATTTTTTTCATAACACTTGGACAATCAAGTACATTTTCTACACCGGCTAAATCACCAACACATACTAATTGTGTCGTACCGTCCCTTTTTTGGAACTTTAAGAAAACAAGTACATGACTTCTTGAACTATCAACGTTATTTGATGTAGGTTCAACTTCTCTTTTATCAAAACCTTCATTAATAAAAATTCCTAATTGTTTTGGTTCTCCTTGTGTATCTTGAATCCATTCCATTGTACCTCCTGCCATTACACTTTTTTTAAATTTTATTACAGATAGTCCATCTATTTCAATAGGTTTAACTTGTGTAAAATGTGAGTGAAAATCCGATGCACTTGTTGACGTATTAGCAAAATAAACATAAAAATCAAACATAGTTATTTGTAAAGTATCATAATTATATATTTCCAGTAATTTATTTGCAAAATGTTGAAGTACACCTGGTGTTTTTGTGGTACCAACTTGGAGAAAAATTAGAGATGCAGTTTTTCCACTTCCTGATGTTCCATATCCAATAAAAAATACTTCCTCTTGTCTGTCTAGTTTAGGTCTTAGTTGATTAAATATTTCTTCTGCCATATCTTTAGTTTCTGTTTTATTTGTAAATATTTTATTAAATGGTCCAAATAAATGCTTTTGAGCAGGTCCATTTTGTTGTAAACTGGCCAATTCTCTAGCTACTTCAGCTTGTCCACCTTCTTCTTTTGCTGGTTCAATTTGTCCATCAACATTATAATAGTCAACTGTTAATGTTTCATTATCTTTTTCTAATTTGTGGAAACTAAATCTTCTATTTATTTTACCATCATGTCTAATTTTTACATATGTATAAACTTTAGAAGAATCATTAAATAATTTCTGATATTCTTGATTAAGTAATTGTTTTTGTGAAACTAATAAATCATATTGTGAAGAACTTTTTTGTTTTTGTACTAAAAACAAATCTTTATATTTTTTATTTATTTGTAATGTTAAATTTCCTAATTCAACTGCTATAATATTATTTGCAAAAAATACATCAATATTACTTTTATTTCGATCATTATATTCATATAATTTTCCAATAATATTAGCAATGAATATAACTCTTGTCTCAGATGCATTTTCAACATATTGTTTATAAATTATCGTATCTCTTAATGCCTCCTCATTAATTGTAGTTAAAGTAAATTGTATTTTTTTATATACTTCTGGTATATTTGATATATCAATAAAAAATAATTTTATAAAATCTTCTTTTTGTATTCCTACTGATCCTTTTGCAAATTCTTCCCAAAAAGCATCAAACTGTATTCTATAAGACATTAATGTCATTAATTGAACGATTAAATGAGAATTATATAATATACTTATTAAAAATAAATTATTAATTATTTGATTAACTTTATCTATATTTTCTCCACCACCACCCCTTTGTAATCCTGTGCTTGAACTTGGTCCAAAAAGTGTATTAAACGTTTCAGTTGGATTTCCCTTTGCAGTTATTTTTTGTGCTATATTTGATGCTAAATCGTCTCCTTTCATACCTGAAGTAAGACTATCATCAAGCTGTATCAAGTCATCACTATTTACTTTTGATTTAGCTGCTTCTGCCTTTTGTTGTCTAGCTAGATCTGCTTGTTGTTGTTGTAATCTAACTCTTTCTTTTTCTCGTGCTTCATTGTCTGCTTGTGTTTTTGCGGCTATAGCTTCATTTTCTTTTCTTCTTGCTTCTTGAGCCTCAAATTCACGCCTTCTTATATCTAATTCATTTGCTTTTTCTAAATTCTGTTGTTGTTGTTGTTGTCGTTGTTGTTGTGCTATTTTTTCAGCTTCAGATAATCCAGATTGTTGTGATGCTGGTGCTGGTGCTGGTGTTTGTTGTTGTTGTAGTTGTTGTTGTTGTTGTTGTTGTTGTTGTTGTTGTAGTTGTTGTTGTAGTTGTTGTTGTTGTTGTTGTGATTGTTGTGGTTGTTGTTGTTGTTGTTGTTGTTGTAGTTGTTGTTGTTGTAGTTGTTGTTGTTGTTGTTGTTGTTGTTGTTGTTGTTGTAGTTGTTGTTGTAGTTGTTGTTGTTGTTGTAGTTGTTGTGGTAGTTGTTGTTGTTGTTGTTGTTGTTGTTGTTGTTGTTGTGGTTGTTGTTGTTGTTGTTGTGGTTGTTGTTGTTGTTGTTGTGGTTGTTGTTGTTGTTGTTGTGGTAGTGGTGGTAAATCCCCAAAATTTGATGGTAAAGGTGGTGCTTGACGTGATGGTAGAGATGATGAACTAGATTGGGATGTTAAATTAGTTCTTAATATTTCATTTACTGCACTAATCTTTCTTGTAATTTTACTAAATATTTCATTTAAAGCATCTTTACACTCAGGAAGTTTCTTTCTTAAATATAAATTAAGTGTGTTAAATTGTAATTCAAGTAATTGTTTTTTAATATTATTATCAAATAATTTTGTACCATTTGATTCAGAATTTTCTATTTCTTGATCAATTGCCATTAATTCTGATGCTTTTGTATTTGCAAAATTTTGTTCATTACTTGTTAAAGAATTAAAATTTCTCATTAATAATTCGATTTGAGATCCATCTATTATTAAACCATAATTTGAACCATTTGTTTGAATAATATTTAATAATGTTCTTAAAGATTCCATACTTATATATATTATATCATATAAATTTTTTTATAAACAAATATTTTTTTTTATATTTTCTGTATTTTTTAAAATAATTTATTTGTCCTCCACCAAACTGAAGATTAGTTTTTAATACATTATTAACTTGTCCAATTTTATTATTCATTAAATCTATAAATGTATTTAATACTTCTTCACATTTCTCAGCTTTTTTCAAATTTTTAATTAAAGCTAACATTTGTAATTTACCCAAATTAGATTTTAGTTCATTAAAATTTGGACCAAGACGATTATCTATACCAAAATCATTAATTTCTTTATCAGAATTAAGTAAAGCTTGTATTTTTTCATATTGATCATCACTAATTATTTCATCAATAAGATTTGCAGGTATTGATTCTATTATTGTATTAGGTTCAATACCTAAATTTTGTGCTATTATTTCTGTAATATTTCTGATTGTATTTGACATTATTAATATGATCTATATATTAATAATAAAAAATTAAAAATTATTTTTGAGAGATAGATATTTGGTTTTATATTTAAGATATTTATATAAATATATATCATCGGCTCCTCCTTTTTTTGTTGGTTTTGCTGGTGTTTGTGCTGGTTTTGCTCCTAATTTTGTTGGTGTAATTGTTGGTGTTTGTGTTGGTTTTGCTGGTGCTGCTTCGGCTGCGGCTTTTGCTTGTTGTGCTGCTGTTACTGCTGGTGGTGTTGTTGCTCCTAATTTTGCTGTTGGTGTTTGACCAGTATCTACCTTTGCTGGTGGTGGTGGTGGTGGTGCTGATTTTACTGATGCTGCTGCTGGTTGTTTTGTTGCTGCTGCTGCTCGTTTTGCTGCTGCTGCTGCTGCTAGTTTTGATGCTGCTGCTGCTGCAGTTTTCGATTCTGGTGTTGATGGTTTTTGACCAGTTTCTATCTGTGCTTTTGCTACTACTGATGCTAGTGCTGGTATTTTTGCTGGTGCTGCTGCTGTAGGTTTTGCTGCTGTTTGTTTTGCTGCTGTTGCTGCAGCTACTGCTTTGTCTGCTTGACTTAAAACTTGTTGTTGTAATCCAGATGAAGCACTTGTTGTTTTAGAACTTACTTCTCCTAAATTTGCTTTCAATATTTGATTAACAGCTGTTAACTTAGTATTTAAAATTTTTAATATATCATTAATAACTTCACTACAATCTGCTCCTTTTTTTTGAAGCAAACTTAAAATTTGTAATTGAACTAAATTCTCACTCATCATATTCCAATTTTCCTGAATATTAACCATATATTGGGAAAGAGATCCCGTTTTCAATGCCTTAATTTGTTCATCTGCAGCTAATAATTGATTAACACGCTCTTGTGTTTGACTTATGAGTTGTAGTTTTTCATTATCTTTAAAACTAGAGATTAATGTTGTTATTTTTTCTTTTTGTTCAGGAGATAATTCTAATGCCGTGCTTATTTGATCAACATAAGTTTCAAAATTTTCCATAATATAATATAAACTATAAAATAATTTATATTAATTATATTCTATTTTTTAAAGATAGATATTTATTTTTATATTTAAGATATTTATTCATATATGGGTCATTTGAACCACCAGCTTGTCCTGATCTTGGTCCTTGTAGTTGTTGTTGTTGTTGTTGTAGTTGTTGATTTAGTTGTTGTTGTAGTCCTTTTACTTCTTGTGCTGTTGATCCAAATTTATCTTGTTGTAGTGCTTGTAATCCACTTTGTTGAAATCTTGAAGATGGACTACTAGCTAATCTGGCAGCATTTTGAAATCTATCTCTAGAACTACCTAAATCTTCAGATGCACTAGATAGTCCACCTTGAGAAGGATTTGCTTCTGGTTGACCCAAATTAGCTTTCAATACTTCATTAACAGTTTTTATTTTTCTATTTAAAAGATCTAATAATTCTTTAATAACTGCAGAACAATCTTCTTTCTTCTGAATTAAACTCAAAATTTGCAATTCAGCTAATTGGTTATTCATTTCATTCCATCCAGCTCGTATTTGGTCCATATATGGGGCTAAAGCATTAGATTGTAATAATTGTAAGTCTCGATCCGCTTGGACTAAGTTATCAACATAAGTTTGAGTATTAGCTATTAATCTGTATCTATCTCTATCATTAAATATTCGAAAACTAGCTTGTAATCGTTGAATTTGATCTTCACTAAAAGATAAAGCAAGACCTAAACGGGTAATATGATCATTAAAATTATCAATTGTAGTAATTGGAAATTGTGCTTGAGACATGTTATATTATAATATAATATATAAAATTTTAAATATTATATTAAATTTTTAAGAGCTAAATATTTATTTTTATATTTTAAATATTTTCTTAGTGAACTTGCATCTGAAATTGCACTTGTAATACCTAAATTTTGTTTTAATATTCCATTAACAGTTTCTATTTTTTTACCTAAAATATTTAATAATTCTTTGATAACACCAGAACAATCTTCTTTTCTTTGAATTAAACTTAAAATTTGTAATTGAGCTAATTGTTCATTCATTGAATCCCAATTAACTTGTATTTGACCCATGTATTGAGATAATGATCCTGTACTTAATGCCTTTAAATCATTATCAACTGACTCTAAGCCTGCTACGTATTTTTCAGTTTCATTAATTAACTTGAATTTATCTTCTTTTGAGAAATCATCTATAAAACTCTGAAATTTACTTGTAATAATTTCATCAGTAAAACCTAATGCTTTAAAGATTCTTTTAGCAAATCCATTAAAAGTATCATTAAATGTAGACATATATATATTATACTATAAAATTTTATAATAAATTATTAATTAATTTAATTTTTTCATTTAAAATTTGAATTAAGTTATCCATTTTTTGTTTATTATCAATTTTTATATTTTTAATATTATCTTCAAGATCATCTATTCTATCTTGATACTCAGCAACATCATAATCAATTGGTGCAATATCATAATCACGTTCAGAACTATGAGCAACATGAGCAACATGAGCACCATGAGCAGCATGAGCAGCATGAGCAGCATGAGCAGCATGAGCAGCAGGAGCAGCAGCATGAGCAGCAGCAGCAGCAGGAGCAGCAGCAGGAGCAGCAGCATGAGCAGCAGGAACAGCAGCATGAGCAGCATGAGCAGCAGGAGCAGCAGGAGCAGCAGCATGAGCAGCAGCATGAGCAGCAGGAACAGCAGCATGAGCAGCATGAGCAGCAGCATGAGCAGCATGAGCAGCAGGAGCAGCAGTAGCAGGAGCTACCGAAGAGTTAAATGCTAAAGTATTATTAGGAATAGTACTATGAAAACTATTAATTACTGGAACAATATTTTTATAAAAAACTTTTGGATATTGAATAGATGAATAAATTAAATACTGGTAATTTTTTGTTATAAAATTATTAAATAAATTAATTTGATTCATTAGAGAATTTGATGGATTGAATTTATTATATTTCATCATAATTCTATTTTCCATAAATACATCCCAAATATTATTTAAATAATTAGCTCTTGAACATTTACTAAAATTATTAATAAATGAAATATACTTATTTAATTTAATTTTTTTTTTAGTATTAATTCTGTAGGCTATTAAGGGATCATACATATTAAACCATGGTACTAAATAAATTTTAGATGTATTAATTGAATATTTATAATTTTTTACAAAATCAATAACAATATCTTGATTTCTTATGATCTTCTTGATATTAAAATAAAAATTATTGGATTTATGTTTTTCGTAATCCTCAATTTTTAATTTTGGAAATAATGATTTCACATAAATTCTATACATATCTTCTGTTATAATTATTACTTTACTAATTAATTCATCATAATATTTTAAAATGAAATAAATAATTGATAATATAATACCTCTATCAATCCATACGATATTTACTATTTTACAATTATTTAATATATTATTCATAAATTAATATTAATTAGATAAAAATATTAGTCTATTTTAATTCTTTTAGATAAAACTATTATTTTTACATTAATTAATTTTATATACATCAAATAAAAATAAAAATATTTTTATAAAGTATTTATCTAAATGTGATTACATCTAAATAAACACCTTTAATGATATTAAAAATTGATAAAAAATAATTTAGTTTTATATATATATGGATATTAATATGTTATTTGTAACCAAACGAGATGGTCGTAAAGAAAATGTACAGTTCGATAAGATTACTGAAAGAATCAGTAGGTTAATTAATCAAGATGAGATTGAATATTTAGATCCTGTATTAGTTGCTCAAAAAGTAGTTGCTAGTTTGTATCCAGGTATTACTACTGAAGAATTAGATATAGAATCTGCTGAAATTTGTGTAAATTTATCTACAACCCATCCTTCATATTCTTATTTAGGTGGAAGAATATTAGTATCAAACCTTCATAAAAAGACATTAAATAAATTTAGTTCAAAAATGCAATTATTAGCTGATACAACTGATGTTATTAACAAAAAATGGTTAAAATGGGTTAATGAAAATGCTGATGAACTTGATAAAATAATAGATTATAATAAAGATTATATATATGACTATTTTGGATTCAAAACTTTGGAGAAATCTTATTTGTTAAAATCCAATGATAAAATTATTGAAAGACCTCAAGATATGCTATTAAGAACAGCTATCACTCTACAATTAGGTAATATCGAATTAATTAAAAAAACTTATCAATACATGTCAAATGGTTATTATACACATGCTAGTCCTACACTTTTTAATTCAGGTACAAATCATATGCAATTATCTTCATGTTTCTTATTAGGTACTTCAGATGATTTATCTGCCATCACAACTACATGGGACTCATGTGCTCAGATATCTAAATGGTCAGGTGGTATTGGTTTACATGTTTCAAATATAAGAGGTAAGAATAGTTTAATTAAAGGAACCAATGGAAAATCAAATGGTTTAGTTCCATTTTTAAGAGTTTTTAACGATATAGCAAGATGGATTGATCAAGGTGGTAGAAGACCTGGATCTATTGCTATTTATTTGGAACCACATCATCCCGATATTTTTGAATTCTTAGATTTAAGAAAAAATTTTGGTTCTGAAACAGAACGTGCAAGAGATTTATTTTTAGCTTTATGGATTAGTGATTTATTCATGAAACAAGTAGAATCAGATGGTGATTGGTATTTATTGAGTGCTGATGATTGTCCAAATTTAAATGAAGTATATGGAGATGATTATGATAAATTATATTGGGAATATGTAAATCAAAATAAATTCAGAAGTAAGGTTAAAGCTAGAAAATTATGGTCACATATATTAGAATCTCAAATTGAAACTGGTATGCCATATATTGCTTACAAAGATGCAATTAATCAAAAATGTAACCAAAAAAATTTAGGAACAATCAAGTCATCAAATTTATGTTGTGAAGTGACTGAATTTTCCAATCATGATGAATATGCAGTTTGTAATTTAGCATCTATAGCTTTAAAAC
>Ga0194133_10005289_pt1 | contig 16539 bp, 16 predicted proteins | sample TA2KigOf40mmetaG_FD_155448 | JGI IMG/M metagenome (GOLD analysis project Ga0194133, IMG submission 155448) | Freshwater microbial communities from Lake Tanganyika, Tanzania - TA2015055 Kigoma Offshore 40m | ecosystem: Environmental > Aquatic > Freshwater > Lake | place: Tanzania: Lake... | reverse complement strand
AAGGAAGGCATCAATCACTTCAGGTGAATTCAGGTTCACGATTTTACAAAACTTTTTTTTTTCATTTTTATCTTCTTGTTTTTTACTCACGATCACTTTTCTTTTTTTTCTTTTTTTCATTTTACCCAACTATTTATTCGACAAAACCCAACGTTTATCTTCTCAAAATGACCTCTGTTATTTTGATCATTCCGATTCCCATCATGATATACATTACTAATTCATAATTCTTATTTCCACCACTTGATTCTCCAAAGTGACGGGACGTGTCTTTACCGAAGGTTGACTCATCCCTTCGGGACGTGTCTTTACCAAAGGTTGACTCATCCCTTCGGGAAGTGTCTTTACCGAAGGTTGACTCATCCCTTCGGGAAGTGTCTTTACCGAAGGATATATTCCCGATGGTCTTGTCCCGTGATGTAGAAACTCCACTATTCTTAACATAATCTAACGAAGACGGAAAAGCAGAGCGAAAGGAAGAACCGACAATAGATGTACCTGGCGTCACACTCAATGAATTTGTTCCGCTTAGAGAACCCATTGTGCTCATAAACCCACGATTCTCACCCAAACTTTCAACAATGGAATCTCTTTCTTCATTGGAAGCTGGAGGGGCAAATAACCAATCGATTTGCTTAGAAGATGTCCCGATAGTCGTCATGGATTCATTCACATTGTCATCTTCTTTTTCGTCGCGTTTATTACGACGAATTGTTCGTCTACGTGGTTGGTTTGTCGTAGCAGTATTTGTGGATAATATCCGTCCTCCACTACCATTTAATTCACTCGACCATGCGGACAACATTTTTTTTTTGAAAATATGAGAAAAAAAAAGACAAAATTTCTTTTTTTTTCAGGGGGAGGGGGTAATTCTTTTTCACAAACAAAACAACTTCTTTATCGTAAACCAATAAAAAAAAAAGACTAAATATATCAAATTCTATTGTTGGAAACCGGCACAAAAAAAAACACACAAAAAACCCACATACAATGAATCAACCGAGCACCCAATTACACACATTCATCCAATTCTTCCCCATTCTCTTGATCTTTCTCTACGTCAGTTATCCCTATGAAATCATTCAAATAAGTGAAACCGTTTTAGGAAAATTTTTTGCCGTAATTTTGATAATTGTTTACTACCATGAAAATCCCATCTACGGTTTATTCACGTGTGCTATCATTTTATTGTATTATCAAATGGATCTCTCGAGAGGTGTATGGTCCGTTTATCACAGTCAACGAATGCAAGAATCCATGCAAAATATGGAAAGAGAATTATCCAGTCTCACATCGTTTGACAAGTCCTCGGAACGAAGCGGAGAGGCGCCGCTTCGCGGCGTCGAGGCAGTCCGTGACAAGTCCTCGGAACGAAGCGGAGAGGCGCCGCTTCGCGGCGTCGAGGCAGTCCGTGAGGGAAACGATCCACCTCAACATAAAACAAAAACAGTTCCCTTTCGCGACACACGTTGGATTCCATCCGATATTATCCAACGATCCAATACAACACAACCACAGAATCGGGACTTGTCGTCTCTCGAATCATTCACAGGTATCAACGACTCTTATTACAAATATGACCATCCTCTCGATTACAATGAATCGGTGTTGCGTAAAGACTCTTCTACGCCCGCGAAGTGGGCAGGAGAGGCATCCTTCGGTAAAGAAGACACTCTGTCACAATCATCCATGTCCGAGTTATTCGCATCATCCAACAATTTATTTACATCTCTCTTCGATCTCGAAAATGCGGAGAAGAACTGTCCATGGAATGAGTCAACCCCAATATTGTCGTCCTCTTTTCAATCACCCATATTAGATTATTTGTTTTCATAAAATAACCAAACCAAAAAGGCAAAAAAAAGGAATAAAACCTCATTTGAAAAAAAAACAAAATATTGGACCATCATGTCTCCACCCCGAAAAAGTAATCATTTATCTTTCCCATCGACATGGCAAAAGGTGAAAGATTGGGCGAAATATTTCGACGACCACATCTTGAAAATGAACCAAAGTAAAATATTCGCGGGATTGGTGATTATCGTCCTAAATGTCTCGGGAAAATTCGCCAACATTCAATTGAGTAAATCGATGGAATCGTATTTGAAATATACGTTTAGTCGCAACATTTTGGTATTTTCAATGGCATGGATGGGAACGAGAGATATCTATGTTGCGTTGGGAATCACTGCTATATTTATGATATGTGCCAATTATTTATTCAATGAGGATAGTCCGTATTGTTGTTTGCCGGAACATTTCACGGATTATCACACCACTGTCGCCGATGAAAAACAGACGAAAGTCGATCAAAAACAAATCGACGAGGCGATTCAAACGTTGTCAAAGGCGAAGCAACAAATGGACGAAGAAAAAAAGGGAGAGGAAAAGAAGGTGGAGGAAGAAAAAGAAAAAGAAAAAAAGAAAAACGCATCCTCCTCGTCACCTTTTTCCTCCTCCTCCTCCTCCTCTTCCTCCTCTATCCCTTATGTTCAATGAACAAAGCCAAAGCCAAAGCCAAAGTCAAAGAAAAAATTACAAATGACGGCGATCCAAAAAATCAACAACAAATCATAATTTAATCTTTATTCACCTGCTCGTTTTACTCACAGGTTCACCAGCAATTTTTCTGACGAAAAATTGCTTTAAAGATAAAACTACAGAGAGGTTAATTATTTTTGTGATACACGTTCACAAAACAAAACCAAACAAAACCAAACACAACAAAACACAACACACCAAATTAAAACATGTCCTCGACGGTTGATTTGGCACAACAATATCAACGAAAGACTGACCGAGAACATATTTTAAGCAATCCCGATACGTATATTGGGAGTGTAGAACACGTAGACACCCAAATGTATGTCTTTGACGAGACAAAACAGCGCATCGAGTTGAAAGACATGGAATATGTGCCGGGATTATACAAATTGTTCGACGAGGGCATTGTCAATTGTCGCGACCACGTCATTCGCATGGCGCAAAGCACGGCGGACAACAAACGTCTGGTGACGTCCATCGATGTGGAAGTGAGTGAAAATGGAACATTTACTTTGACGAACGATGGCAATGGAATCGATGTGGCGAAACATCCCGAATACGACGTATGGATACCCGAGATGATATTCGGTCAATTGCGCACGTCGACGAATTACAATACGGAGGAAGAGAAAATAGTGGGTGGCAAAAATGGATTCGGATTCAAGTTGGTGTTGATTTGGTCGACGTATGGCTACATCGAAACGGTGGATCATACCCGCGGACTCAAATACACGCAAGAATTCAAGGCCAATTTGACGGAGATTGGTGTCCCTGTTATTACCAAAGTCCCCAAAACGACCAAACCCTACACGAAAGTGGTTTTCCAGCCGGATTATGCCCGTTTCCGCCATACCTTGGGCGATTCCATGCGCGCGCTCATAAAAAAACGCGTCTACGACATTGCCGCCATCACGGACAAGAAGGTGAAAGTTACCTACAATGGTCAAGTGGTTCCTGTCAAGAATTTCGTGTCTTATTTGGATGTCTATATTGGCGACAAGGACGAAAATGCGCGTGTCTACGAAGCGGCGGACAATGGTCGATGGGAGTATGCGGTGTCGATGTCGGAGCTGCACGAATTCCAGCAGGTTTCCTTTGTGAATGGAATATGCACATCGAAGGGTGGCAAACATGTGGATTACATTATGGGGCAGATATTGCGCAAATTGGTGGACTACATTGAGAAGAAGAAAAAGGTGCGTGTGAACACGGCGTCTATCAAGGAACAATTGACGCTCTTTTTGCGTTGTGACATTGTGAATCCGGCTTTCGACAGTCAAACGAAAGATTTCATGAATACTCCGTCCAACAAATTCGGATCGACGTGTACGGTTTCGGATGGTTTCATTGAGAAAATCGCGAAAATGGGTGTCATGGAATTGGCGTGTCAATTGACGGAAGCCAAAGAAAAACGTGTGGCGGCGAAACTCACCGACGGAAGCAAAACGAAAACGATTCGCGGCATAGCGAATTTCATGGATGCGAATTGGGCGGGATCTGCCACCCAATCGAAGGATTGCATTTTGATATTGTGTGAGGGATTGAGTGCCATGTCGGGTATCGTGTCGGGATTGAGTAGTGCCGATCGCAACACCATTGGCATTTACCCCCTAAAAGGCAAATTGTTGAATGTGCGTGGCGAAGCCACGGGCAAGATCACCGACAACAAGGAAATCACCGACATTAAGAAAATCCTGGGTTTGGAGAATGGACGTGTGTATGAGACGATTGGCGACGTACATCAATACTTGCGGTATGGCAAAATCATGGTGATGACCGATCAGGACCACGATGGAAGTCACATCAAAGGTCTCTGTATCAATTTGCTCCACAGCGAATGGTCCTCCTTGACGAAAATCCCAGGCTTTATATCGTTTATGAATACGCCGATATTGCGTGCGACGCGAGGACAACAAAAGTTGGTGTTTTACAATGAGGGGGAGTATGAGGCGTGGAAACAGACATTGCCGAATGGTTCGATCGACGGTTGGACCATCAAATATTTCAAGGGTTTAGGAACATCAACGTCGGCGGAATTCAAGGAGTATTTTGCCCACAAGAAGATCGTGGATTTTGTGTATACGGGTCCCGAAAGCGACGACACGATCGACAAAATCTTCAACAAGAAACGAGCCGACGATCGCAAGACGTGGTTGGAGAATTACAACAAATCCGCGTTTCTGAATACGAGCCAGCCTCGTGTCACCTATGAGGAGTTCATCGACAACGAAATGATTCACTTTTCGACGTATGATTGTGCCCGTTCGATTCCGAACATGGCGGATGGACTGAAGATTTCGTTGCGCAAGATTTTGTATTGTGCATTCAAGAAGAATTTGACCAAGGAAATCAAGGTCGCCCAATTTTCCGGATATGTGTCGGAGAACAGTGCCTATCATCACGGCGAGGCGTCGTTGAATGGGGCGATTGTGGCCATGGCGCAGAATTTCGTGGGTTCCAACAACATTCCCTTGTTGAAGCCGAACGGTCAATTTGGAACGCGTTTGCAGGGTGGTGACGACAGTGCCTCCGAAAGATATATATTCACCGAGTTGCAATCCTTAACGCGGGTATTGTTTCGTCCCGAGGACGATGCGATTTTGCGTTATGTGAATGACGATGGTACGATGGTAGAGCCGGAGTATTATTTGCCGATTTTGCCGTTTGTTTTGGTGAATGGCATTACGGGCATTGGCACGGGTTTTTCTTCGTCGATTCCACCATTTCATCCGTTGCATTTGGTGGCGGCCATCAAACGTCGTATTTTGGGTGCTGGATCTTCTTCTTCTTCTTCTTCTTCTTTGACGAATGAAGGGGAGAGGCAAGGGGAAGAGTTTGTGCCCTATTACGAAGGATTCAAGGGAAACATACGACGCATTGATGCCAACAAGTTTGCGATTGATGGTGTGTATGAACGTATAACAGAAGACAAGATTCGTATCACGGAGTTGCCTATTGGGACATGGACGATGCCGTATATCTCCTTTTTGGAGACGTTGGTGGATGGAGTGACGGACAAACAAGGCAAGAAATCCACGCCCTTGTTAAAAGATTTCGTGTCGACGTCCACGGAATTGACGGTGGATATAACGGTGCAATTTCCCCGTGGCAAATTGGAGGAGTTGCTGGGCAGCAATAGTCCGGGTGCTTTAGAGAAATTGTTGAAGTTGACTACGTCCGTGTCCACGACGAATATGCATTTGTTTGACACACAGGGAAAATTGCACAAGTATACATCCGTGTCCGAAATCATCGATGCGTTCTATGAGGTCCGTTTGGCGGCGTATCAACAACGCAAACAATATTTATTGCGGGATTTGGAAGCAAAAGTGCAACGTTTGTCCAACAAGGCGCGTTACATTACAGAGGTCTTGGACGGTGCGGTCGATTTGCGTCACAAGAATAACCAAGCGGTGATCACCTTGTTGGAGTCGCGTGGTTATGATAAATTGACGGCAACACAACAACATCGTCTGCAACAGCAATCCTTGGAAGACGAATACGAAAATGACAACAAAGATCGCAATTTCAAATATTTGACAAAAATGCCCATGGATTCTGTGTCCAAAGAGAATGTGGATCATTTGATGCAAGAAAAGGATGCTGCGACGAAAGAGTACGAAGAGTTAAAGGCGACGACGTGTGAGACGATGTGGATGCGTGAATTGGATCATTTTGAGAAGGAATATGATCGTTGGATTCGTGGCAAAACTTCTACTGCTTCTGCCAGTGCATCTGCGACGACGACGACGACGACGACCAATTCAGGAAAGAAACGTCCATTGGCCTCGTCATCGGCTGGCGCCTCTTCCTCGGCCTCGGCACCCAAAAAAATGACTGTGGTGGGTGGAAAATTGGCTTTTAAATAAATATATATGTTTGTTTGCATTTTTTTTTCCGTTTGTTTTTGTAATCCAAAATAAAATAAAAAAAGATAAATACTATTTGTTTGTTTGTTCGTTTGTTTGTTTGTTTGAAAAAAGAAGATTCAAAACAATGGATGAAGAAGAAATACGTTTATTAAAAGAACTTGATGAATGTAGAAAGCAAAAGTGTGATAAATATGTGCAAGAATATGAAAAAGAAAAGAAAAAGTTTGAAAAATTGCAAGCCCAGAAATGTCGTCAAAAAGATGACAAAGAATATTATGATTGCACTTCGGAATTCTTCAAAGGAAGTAAATTGGAAGAAATTGGTAAATCCAAAATAGAATGCACACAAAATAAATGCAAAACACAAAGAAAACGCTTACAAAATTTTAGAAATGCGGAAATGGTAGCGATTTTTTTAAAGAAAAGAACATTGAAACGCAAAAGCAAACGCAAAAGTAAAAGCAAAAGCAAAAGCAAAAGCAAACGCAAAAGCAAATAATTAAAAAAAAGCAAAAAAAAACAAAAAAAAAGAGGAAAAAAAAATATGTATATGAAACGTAAACAGGGAACGGGAACCACAACGGTATCAAACAAAAACAAAACAATCTAATCCCAGGCCATTTCGATCAACATGCCTTCGGGGACGCGATCCATCAAACGTTGCAATTTATGTGGGTGATAAACACGTTCGGTCAAGGGTGCCAATACTTTTTGAAACAACCATTCGCGAAGACGACGGCGGCATTTTCCCAAATAAAACACAAAACGAAACCGATGTATCACATATTTAACAAAGTGAACCACTATATGTAATACATACAATCGATCTTCAAACATGATATTAAACAATGACATTTCCGGAATGCGTGACAATCGGTCGATGGCCAAATCGCACGGCAAGGGATCAATAATATTTTGTACAACGAGATCTTTTTCGAGCAAAGACGTCAACAAACGATGAAATACATACTGCATCGAAACGCGTGACAACAAACGATACAATGTTGTATTGGTAAAATAGAAACGCCCGCCTTCCATATTTATGATGTTGCCGATGGTCTGTAAGGGATTGCACGAAATAGAAAATGTATCCATGTGAGGTGTAAAAATACAAGGCATATGGACGATGCGATTGGAATTTAAATTCAAATTGCGTAGCCAAGGGAATGAATTGCCACAACTCACGGGGAAGTCGGTCAAACGATTCTTGTAGGCAGATATTTCGCGTATTTTGGAGTGGGGGGAAAAGGCAGGCAAACAAGTCAATCGATTGTTGCCACACATAAGAGTACGTAGACGGGGCAAGTCGCCGATGCCATCGGGCAAAGAAGACAAATAATTATCAAAACAAGACAAAATTTCCAAATGTCTGCATTGAGCCAAATCCGCGGGCAAATGGGTCAAACGGCAGTTGGCGACATCAATCATGCGCAATTCATGGAACCGTGCGAAGGATATATATGAAAAACACATACCGTTCATGGGATGGTTGTCATTGATGCACAAACGTGTAATAGTGTTGGGTTGTGAGGCTAAATACTGTATTACATCTTCCCTTTGTTGGTGTTTCACTTCTTCTTGATCTTTGCGTCTGTCTTGGTGATCTTTCGGAAGGTTGTGTTGTGTTATGATGCGCATGGTTTTTTTTTGTAACCTAACAAAATAAAAGAATGTAATCAAAAAACAAGAATAAAGATATGATGAAATGTATAAAAACAAGAAAGCAAAAACAAGATCATGATGACAAAGACTCGCCTCGAAGTGGAGTGCAACCTCGAATTGTCACGATATTTATTCAACAAAGTGGACATTCTCTATAGTTTGGAGAGATCGATACTCTCGAAAGACAAGGAGGCGTCGTTGTATTGGTTGTATGAATTGACGGAATCGGGATGGATCGAGGAGGCATGGTCTCTCGTGCGTTCGGTATACCATGCCTATTTCCTCGTGAAAAATCCAAATTTGCAAAAGTATGTCATATGGCAAAAAAAGGCGTTGAAAAACAAATTGGAATTGCCCGATTTGGTGTTGACACTTTGTATGCGTTCCCAAGATGGAGAGATGGATAAGGTCGCCAACGAGAAATTTTTGTTCCGTTTGACCCCCGAAATGGCAGAATCGTATCGGACGGTGGTATATCCTCTCGGTCAACAATGGAAAGTATTGGGCGACCCAAGAGTCAACAAATTCGCCTTATATCAACAACAACAACACCACCATCAACAAATGATGGGTCAAAAGAATCCATTTCATTATTTGGAGTATTGTGTAAAGACTCCCGTGTGGAGAGAACGATTGGGGCAAGTGGATTATCTTATCACAATGGAAAGAGGATTTGAATTTTTGGATGATGATCAAATGGAAACGTTTGCTTCTATGTGGAATTTGGAGCCGGATGAACAATCTCTCGAAGTGGAACAACGACATGGTTGGGCATAATAAAAAAAAAACAAAATAACAATAAAAATAAAAACAAAATAAAAAGAATCAAACCAAATTAATGAAAACAGAAAAGCCAAACAAAATCCAAACAAAACCAACAAAGAAAATCAAAAAAACAAAACAAAAATGGAATTCGCATTGAGTGAAAAAATAGAGGTATTGGTACCCAATCAAATATATCGTGTAAGATCGCCGGTATTGGCTTATCAAAATCCAGCACCAGAATCCGAAAAAGATGGATCCATAGTGCCCATATATTTGTTCACGCAATATTTCATAGAGAATAAATCCAAAGAGCGAAGAACAGAACTGCAGTCATGTCTTCGACAGAATTTTATGAATCCTTTGATAACACGAATCTATTTGATGAATGAGAGAGAATACACATTGGCCGAAATGGGATTCGCGGAAGAAGAACGAACGGCGGTAACGGCCAAAATACAGCAATATATCCTTGGTCGACGATTGAATTTCGCGGATCCCCTCGATTTGTTTGAAAAAGAAAGGGTACTTTTGTTGGAGGAGACAAGTGCAAGTGAAAGTGGCGGCTGCTACATCATCATGGCCAACGCGGACATTTATTTCGCGCCCAATTTGCAGCGATTGTTTTTCACACAAGAACTCATGGAGAATCGATCGGCTCTCGCCTTATTGCGCATGGATGTGCCCGCAGATCCAAACAAAGACCGTCCATCGTTGTCGCCCCAGAGTGATTGCCAAGACACGTGGATTTTTCACAGCAACCATCTACCCACGAAGAAAGCCATCGATGAATTTCGTGCCGTCGAATTCGGAAAACCGGGATGTGACAATAAAATCGCATATTCGATGTTTATGGATGGATATACGGTGATCAACGATCCGATTACCATAACCACGTTCCATTTGCATTTATCGGAGGTGCGTAATTATTCTGTTGCGGATGCATTGCCGCCTCCTTATATGTATGTTATTCCTGCTCAAATACCTCTAGAAATATTATTGCGATAAATAAAATTAGAAAAAAAAAGAAAATAAATAGAAAAATCGACTTAAAATTTGCTTATTTAAAAAAAAAAATCATAATAAAAATAAATATGTATACTAATATAACATCAACATGGATACCTACATATATGCCCATCGTAGATACATCATCATCATATGACACACGATCCAAACAAATCGTGCAATATTCTTTATTAGTAGTTTCTGTTTGTTTTGTGTCTGTTATTTGCATGAGTATCTATCGACAGAGACAAACCAATCGAATCTTATCTTCCGTGACGTCTTCACCCTCTTCATCTTCTTTATCAGCGCCTTCTTTGCCTTCTTTATCGGTTCCTTTCCCGTCGGCACCTTATTCAAATAATATCGTATAAAAATTAATAAAAAAAACACATACACACACAAAACCACTAACAAAAAAAAACGAATCAAACAAAATAATCAATTTTGTAAACGGACGAATTGGAGGATTGTGGTGAGGCTTTGGCAATGATTTGTGGATTGGGACGATGACACAAAACGTCTTCTGTTTTGTAGACATTTCCGAATCCATCAACAAAGTAAACAATGCCATCAATTTCTTGGGCAACCAAATCCATTTGTTGAAACAATTGTTGAATGAAGGGAACGTTTCCTCCTTCCTCGGTCAACCGACTATCATCCATGGGAGACACATAAAACAAAGATCCTGCTGCGGAAGGATTGGAAAGGGGCGAATGAGATCGGTTTTGTTCTTCCATGTCACATACCTGACCTTCTTCTTCATCCGAGGAATCATTCATCGGTAGGGGTGGCGGCAAAAGATTATAAGAAGGCGATAATAAGGAGGTGGAGGTGGAGGATGACACTGTCGCCATGGCCGATGCAACGGCCGACGTAGATAAAAAAGACGACACATTATGTACTTTATGAACGGCATAATGTGTCCCACAAAAATCCATGCCTTGTGCATCTTCGGGAAGAATTTCCATGCATTTGCGGGTGCATTGTTCGCCATTGCTCATAATAAACGAACAACGATTCACGGTGGGAATACTATTTTTCACGCGTTTGCGTTTGGTCAAATCATCGTCTTTAAATTCCAAATGGTCATAATTATTGATAAATTTCAACAAATCATTCACTTTGTCATTGTCGGATGGATGAAATCCCAATTGAACAATGCGTGTTTGGACGTCGTTCTTGAATGTGGAAAAATATTTATGGGCAATATCGGTAGCTTTCTTTTCCATGTTTTGTTTTGTTTTGTTTTGTTTTTACTTTCTCTTTTTGTTCTTGTTTTTATGTTTTTTGTGGTATTTTTTTTTATTTTTTTTTTGAATACAAGTTGTGTAAGAACGAAAAAAAAATAAAATAATTAAATTATGATGTTGTATGGAAAAAGTAGTAATATAAACAAAACACAAAACAAAAAAAAATAAAAACAAAAAAAATGTATATATTTTCTCCTCGAGATTTTTTGGGTGGTTGTCAAGCACGGATTTCTCTCTCTCTTCACTCGGCGACTGTTTCTTGTGGCGAAAAAGAGAGAAGAACATTCTGATAAAATGTGGCCGCCAAATCGCAGGCTTCCAAAAGAATATCCAAAATAATGTGGACGTCTTGTTTCGAGGACTTGCCAAAGGCTGCATCTCCACTTCGTTCCGAGGACTTGTCTCGAGATTCTTGGGCCAACGCAATACGAATAACAGACGACGAATCATGCGGATGAAATTTCTTGAAACCACAGAATTGCACGTCTCGATATCCCAAAAAATGGTGATGATAAATGAAAAACTCCAGGACGGGTCCCAATGTATAATCGCCTTCTTCCAGGATAAAATCATGACATCGTTCGATGGTGGTTTTCGCTGGCAAAATCAAGGACATGTATGCGTCGCCTTCGCGCAAGGCATTTCCCAAACGTTGGAAGCGTTGTTTTAGAATGGAGCAGGCCATAAACACCAATTCCATGTTTTTATAAATACCGACACTTTCCAACACGAAATCAAAACTATCCGGAAGAAAATAGCGTTGGGCATCCAACAATTCAAAATTCCGTTTTTGAAAGGCAATTGTTTTGGCGTTCGCTCCTTCGGCTTCCAATTTGGTTTGTGTATTTTGCCACACTTCAGCAATACGGTTTGTGTCCAACGTGTTCATATAGGCACATGTACTCACCGCGGTAAAGGCACTGCTGTCCGCCGCCGAACGCACGGAGAATCCACACGTGATTTGCATTTTCTCGCCTGGAATCAAATCATTGATTTTGGGTCGCAATCGGCCCAACAGAATATATGATTGGGAGATGTCGCATTTGGGAAACATCCGTCGCACCACATTTTCGGAGACGTAGGATTGGGTTTTGCGATCAAAAATGCGAATGTCTTCCGTCGAAATGGTTTGCATTTCACCGGTGTCGTTTTCCTTGTTGATTTCCGCTACATAATCTTCCATGGTATCCGCGATGTCGGTGGTCACGGGTTGATGCACCGGTACACAGGACAATCGATGTTTGATCATTTCGTTATGGATGCGCGGACGTGTGGTATTCACCGGAATTTCGCATTTTTGTTCGGTATCCAATACATAGACGGGAATATCATGTAACAATGTGCGACGAATGGCATTCGCTAAACTGACATTCAAATGACTTAAACGGAAGCGTAATATGCCATCTTCTTCGCCCAACACGAGAAATTGAGGGAGATGTAGAGGTAGGGGTTTGTTGTTGCGACTTTCCCCATAGGACGCACTTTCCACGGTCGAATAGGGAACGTTTTTGTATCGTTCGTCTTCGTCGTCCTCTTCTTCGGGAGCAGGAGACCAAGCCGGGGAGGAGGGTACGGGGGACCCCGCGGGAGAAGATGGTGCGGAGGACCAAGCTGGAGAAGATGGTGTGAATGACATTTGTTTTTTATGTATGTGTGTGTGTTTGTTTTAAAAATTTTTTTTTAAAAATTTTAAAGATGAAACAAATTAAAAACAAAACAAACAAAAAATAATTAAATAATAAATCAATTCAAAAAATATAAAGGCAACGCTTTATTCATTTTTTACTTTTTGTTTTCTATTGTAATTCATCTCTCTCTTTGTTTTTTGTTTTTTGTTTTTTGTTTTCGTTGTTTCGTTCACTCTTTGAAAAAAAAAAATGACAACAAGAAGTGTAACATTCCAAGACATGTGTGAATTCTATTGTGTGTCGTACAATAGTCCCGAACGCAAAGCCACCATGACGGAACGTTTTGCCAAAATTGGTGCCATACTCCACGTGAATACGGGTGTACAAATGGACGATCCACGTCTCCAATTCAGCGAAGAGCCTGCCCACAAACGATTGGCATCCTGTTTCTATGGACATCTCGATAACATCGCCCAATTCTACGCTACGGGAAAACCGTATGGGCTCTTTTGCGAAGACGATGTCCACATTCACAAAGATTTGGGCAAGCATCTGCCAACCATCATTGAAGAATTCGAGAGAATGAATTTGGACATTTTGTTGTTGGGATATATGACCACCTTCCCCATTGAGTGGTGGACGTATGGATGTCCTCTCGTGTACGATCCTGGGAATGCCGTCGATTATAGGTATCATCGTTATCACAAAGACATGTATGGCGTCCATTTGTATATGATCAGTCGATCGTATGCCCGTCGTCTCCTCGACATGTATGATGCCACCTATGCCGCACGATCGCATGCCGACGAAATGCATCCCGAAGAATGTGTCAATTCAAATACACAACCATTAGCCCCCTACAATCCGGATTGGACGATTAGCAAATTCGCCGCCGAACATCAGAGAGCCTTGCGATATCCGATGTTAGCGGTGGAAGACGGCAAAGGAAATTATGATCATTGGGGTCAGGGCGAATACCATCGCAATTCACACAAGGCCAATTATATAGAGGGGGAGTTTTTATAAGCGAAGCGGAGCGACGACTTTTTTTTTTTATTTTTTTATATGATTGATTTATAGTTTACAATTTATAGAAAGCAAATTTTGAAGCATCTTGCAAATGAAATAATTCGTTGATGATTTCAGGGTCTTTGGTATTTTCAAAGGATATGCTATACGAATATTCATAAGTGGGGCCATCATGCCAACAAAACGATGTCACCGTTCCTCCTGTTATCACAAAACGAGTTAGTTTGCCGACATACACAAAAATATTATTGCCATTGTAAATCAAGCCGAATTCGGCATCCGACGAGGACAAATATTGTTCCAATTCCGAGGCAAACAAATATTTCATATCTGTTTTTTGTTGTTTTTTTTTTGCTTGTGTCAAGTACTCATATAAATTATAAATACAAATCAACTATTTACATTTATTTTGTTTTTTTTTCCTTCTTTTTTTTAAATAAAACACAACAAAACAAAATACACAAAACAAAATACACAAAAAAAAACATGAATCGATATGTCGCATTTTTGGGAGGATGTATTCCCGCTCGGGCTCTCTTGGTTTATTTGGCAGCATCCTTGAAACCGCAATATTTGCCGTATATGGCCATTATGGCGGCCATAATAGCCACCGGATTTTTCTATATTTATATTACAGGTTCTCGAACGACCGCATTTGAAACTAATGGAGACCGAGTATGGTGGACATCCTTGCGTCCCATTCATGGATTTTTGTATGCATATTTTGCTTACAAGGCATGGAACAAACACCCCGATGCTTTTGTGCCCTTGCTCATTGATGTGATTTTGGGATTGGGCGCCTTTATCACATTTCATTTTCTTTTATAAGAAAACAAAACAAAACAAAACAAAACCACCCGCTTCGGCAAGCGAAGCGGAACGAGTCTTTACCATTTTTCCACGGCATCCATTAAGGCAGCATGGGGATCGTCGGTTGCTTCTTTTTCGCAACAATCCATCATTTGTTGCAAGATCATCGGATGATATTTTCGTTGGGCAACTTTCTCCACGACCTTGAACGCAAACGCACGCAAACGCCGACGGCATTTCATCAAAGCCAATAAAAATCGAATGCGATGATACAAGGCGAACAATCGGCGCAATTCGTCCAGATCTTCCTCTGCAAAAGTACAATGTTTAGAAGGAAATGTAAACGAATCACAATCCAAAATAAAATGAACAATGCGCAAACTGGCGGGCAAATTTCGAAGGGGGAATTGAAACATGTTCATCCAAAGTTCATACATTTTATTGTCGCCTCGAACCAGACTATGAGGAATACTAAAATGTATGGTATCAATGCCTTCGCAAAAATCGCACGAATTATATTCGAGGGGGTTTTTCATCATGTTGACGAATCGCAATGTGGGATATTTTCGCAAAGACAGGGACGTCATTTCATTGTTATAAACATCCACCGATTTGATGGATTCTTGGGGCAAGTCAGGCAAAACCGTCAAACGGTGATGGTTTAGGTATAGATTTTCCAACTTTCCCAAAAAAGCCAAACTACCCAACGAAGTCAATTTGTGTTGAAAATTGGCGTCTCCATCCTCTGGATCGCCCGTGATGCGGAGAAAACGAACATCTGCCGCTGCCGCCGATGAATTGAATAAATAATTTTCAATGGTCTCTTTAAAACTATTGTATCGAAATACTAAGTACTGTCCATTTAAGAATATATCCAAGAATGCAGGTTTTTCCATGTTTTGCTTTTTTGTAATAATAAAATAATAAAGTACTGTGGTGAACTTGCTCCATCCATTCGCAGGTGAATCGAGGTCAAATAAACCAATGATTGTTCTCTCGCATTCGTTTTCGTTTATCGTCGCCCACCAAATAATTATAATGTATTAAAAAGAGAGGAGGGGCACCAGGGAGCAAAACCGGCGCGGCAATCCCTTTGGGTACATAGGGAACAAAGACTCCGTTGGGAAAACTCAGACGTTCCAATTGTTGGACTTTAATGGAACGACACTCGGGATCCTCTTTCAAGCGTGCATTCAAAAATTCTTGGTCGGCATTGACTTTGTATCTATCGATGGTTTTTTCATCGTATTGAAAGAGATACCGAATGATGTCGTTGTTTTGAACATGAAAAAAACCAGCACACATTGACAAAGAAGAAGTTTGTGTCGGATCCAAAGAATTATGATCCGATTGAATCCACATGTCGTGGCGAGGAAGGGATTTCAAGTAAGGAACAAAATCGGCGTAAACATGAATATCGGTGTCCATATATGTTAATGAGCGGACAACATCTCTATGACGTAAGACCCAAGACAATACATCCAATTTGGTAAAATTAATGCGATTCCAATTGGCATCCAAATAAGAAGAAAATTGTGTGGGAACGGATTTCTCGAAATAGGGAATGGCCTCTATATGATGATCGCAACACAATTCATATCCTTCAGGATCGATACAAACCACACACAATGTCCACTTTATTTCCGGTATTCTTCGTACATTTTCACAAAAATTTCGAACATAATCGAAATACCCGGCGTTCATGAAAGTCACCACAATATGACCATCGGCGTCAATAAAACGGTCCATTTTTTTTGTATGTTGTGTTTTGTGTTTTTATGTTTTTTGTTTGTTTTGACTGTTTGTGTTTGTCTTTTTTTTTTTAGTTGCGGATGAACGCTCTATGTTTTTTTTTGTTTTTATAACCTTTCACGGTCCTTCGGACCGGAATGGTACAATCGATACGCTTTGTCTTGCTGCCCAGAGGCAGCAGACGAACCGATATAGGTTAATGATTGTTTGTTTATAAAAACA
>Ga0194133_10005286_pt1 | contig 16553 bp, 11 predicted proteins | sample TA2KigOf40mmetaG_FD_155448 | JGI IMG/M metagenome (GOLD analysis project Ga0194133, IMG submission 155448) | Freshwater microbial communities from Lake Tanganyika, Tanzania - TA2015055 Kigoma Offshore 40m | ecosystem: Environmental > Aquatic > Freshwater > Lake | place: Tanzania: Lake... | reverse complement strand
AAGCTGAAAAAATGAATTGCAGAAATTTTAATTTTTTCATTGTGAAAGCTTGGCAAAGTTGATGTTGATTACAATTGCAATCCCGAATGAAAATGAGACACACGAATGCCATAATTCGGGTGTAGCCACCTACATTTTTTCATTTCTCCAGTATCTACACGTGCTTTCGAGTATTTACACGTGCTTACACTGTCTTTTATATGTCGTAAAGGTTGATATATACACAATGCTCAAAGTTTTTTTTTACAAATTGTCTCCTCAAAAAATGATCTTATAACCCAAAGACTCTTGGATTCAAACTACAGTTTGGCGAGAATATAATAACTTGTCACCTAATGTTTTTCTTCCATTCATTCAGCAATTTGATACTCACCATTAAAATAGTTTTTCCCCCTTTTTCCAACAATTATTGACATTTTTGCACAACTTATATCATTTACAACTAAAATAGAAGACAAAGAAAAACTCTTACAGTCTTGTTCACTCTAAGAATAAATCACATAATTTGACTCCTGCATCACAAATTCTTCTTACATTATTAGGTAACTTCATAGATTATAGTCTCAGCACTTTATAGAAAATAAGAAAAGGTAGAAATTTGAAGAGGCTGTTTCCTAAAGAAAATTGATCATAATCTTAACAGGTCCTTTTTCTTCTTGAGACGAACGAACTTATGAAAAGGTACAAATTACACAATATTACGATTTTTCCTCTGATTAACAATTTTTGAAAAAGTTGCTTTTCAGGAAAAAGTTTTGAGGAAACTTTTAATGAGCCTGAATAGAACTTTTAATTTGGAGAGATGGCACAAAAGTCTGGTTGATCGCACCACCATCCATTTAACGCTTCAAAAAACTTTAACACATTTAACAAGCCTGAAAATTACCCAACAAGCATTACATTAGGTATTGTTATGCAGATGGCAAATATGATACCATGATATTTCGCCCAATGCAAGTTCGACTAACCAAGTTTGCCTAATGCAAGTTTGCCAACCGTACAAGTTTGCCACTTTATTGCTTACCTAACCTAACTTAACCAGACCCAACTAACCCCCTAACCTAACCCTGCGGGGCTAACCTAACTACGAACTCATTCTACAAATGAGTTTTTAGTTCGAGCATAGTTATGAACTACGTCATGAACTATGAACTCATTCTACGAACGAGTTCGTAGTAAAAACACAAGAAAATGCAACAAGAAAAAAGTAGGGGGGTAGACTGGGGTGTGCATTGGGCGAAGCAGGGTATTTGGCGAACTTCATTTTTAGGCTAACTTTATTAGGCAAACTTGAATAGGCGAACTTGCATTAGGCAAACTTGCATCAGGGGAAAAATCATAGACCCAGCAAATATAGGATCTCAAAACTTTCCTATCTATCCACATGAGATTCCCGATGGCAATTCATCACTGAGCTCCTGCTTAGCGTGCTGGTAAATAGGCTTGCGCTCCTAAACGTGTTAACAAACTATTCTCCCTCATCCATACGCACAATTTGAGAATAGTGAATCAGTTTATTTTTACTTATTTTGCACCTATGTATTTCAGCATTTGTAGTACTGAATTATTATTAGACATACCGTAGAGTGACGTGTGTAACCACTCGGGGTCAATGGTGTCCCAACTCAGTCATCATTTGAGGTTTTCTCATTTACAATCTCAGGGATAGTATAGATTTATGAAGCTGTTGGGACACAAAATGGAGGAAGATTCGTAAGTCACACCTCACCCGGCTGGAAAAATGACCGTATTTTGTTCCATTTTTTTACTTAAAAAAGGATATTTCAAAATCATTAATTGAATTGGGACATGTAGACAAAAAATATGAATTTATGAAGTAGTTACGGTTTTTTAATGTCAAAATTGCACAATTTTTTATGCGTGTTCCAAAATATTTATCAGTTGCACAATGTTTGCCAAATTCGTATCTCACTTTTCCAGGACCGGTACCATTGGAAAATGGACTTGAAACAGCAATTGATTTCTTACATTTACACATCAAGAAATTATTGAAACAGGAAAAAGTACAAATTCCAAAAGGCTTTGCAAAACTTTGAGGTTAAATTATAAACTCTTATAAATAAGTTTCATTTTCCTCATAACTTTTTTTTTGGTTCGGTGGTCCATAAATAAATGCTTGAGTTGCTTCCCTTAATTATATGTAAAATGATTAAAGGCAACATAAAGAGAATATTTTAAAATTTCTTGTAAAAAACCATTCATTCTGTTTGTATTTTGATGTAATTTACCTCAAAAGGCAAAAAAATAGAAAAGTGTCCTCTCTATAGCTCCAAAACCTTGGGGAGAACAAACATTGTGAAAGCTTTATATCAATGGAAAAATGAAAAACTCTAATTCTTCATTAAAGAAAAGAGCTTTTCTTCACAAGAGGACTCTTCTAGATAAGGTTTAAAGATGAACCAGAGCTTAAAGGATAGTAATAAGATTACATAAGTCCATTCATCAAATGCTTCAGAGGAAGAAAAATGAAGCTTTTCTTGCCTTTTTGAATAGTTTTCTAGAAAATCCCAAATTAGACATAGATCTGTTTCATTTCCGCATTCCCTAATGTCATCCTCTTATTGACATCAAAATTTTCACACCAAAACCATCACTTGCCCTTTCTCAGCTATTATATATATAAAAGATAGATTACACTCTGTAGTTCCAGCGGCCTCAGTAGTTTATTGCAAAAATGCCCTCATGATTGTAACCAAAAAATGCAAATCTCTTTGATGCATCCCCATATATTTACCCTTAAACACGATTCTCAGTTTTTTAGAGGATCTCACTCAATAAAAAGTTCAGTATTTACTCTTTTATGTCTGTAATAGCCAACTGGGGCACACTCGTTCAGGGTAATAGTAATTTGTAGTGACTGTGGACCTAACTAAATGGCTATGATGAGGCAACCAAGGGTCAAAGGTTGCCTCAAGTTGCCAGGGCTCGAACCCTCAAGCCTCTGATTACCAGGAGGGTTGCTTCTTAGAGCACCTAGTTTTTCAGTATTGTTTTACATAAGTAGCAAAGCAATAAGATACACCCATGAATAAGCAACACGAGGGGAGTTTAGTTCTTTTGTATAGCATTGGGTTCCTATATGGATGTCTGTCTGTCCGTGACTTTTACATCTCCTACCTGAGTTTTGATGCTAAAAACAAAAAAATGGTGCATGGGATAGATGAATACTTTACCAAAAATTTGGCCGACCAGATTTTTTAATTTTTGTCCAGGAGATGAGCTATTAAATTTTTCTGTTTTCTCCCTGATTTTTTATGCTAGAAAGAAAATATAGTGCATTGGATTAAGTAATTCCTTGTCAAAATTTTTTTCATCTAGGAGCTGAGATATTTAAGTTTAAAGTTGCATGAACTAAGCTAGTTGTTGCATTTGCTGAGCTGGTCATAGCGTCCAATTCTGTCCCTTTGTTCCGTGAATAGGTTGTGTGAGTGAGTTCGAATTGAAAAATAATTTGACTTTCGACTAACAATTTCAAAGCTAGAGAAAAGTTTATAAAATAAAATTAAAGCCAAAAAATGTTTTTATAAACTTTTCTTTAGCTTTAAAATTGTGGGAGCCATCAAAGACAAAACCCAAATATTTGGTCGAACGATCGCGGAAGTTAGGTATTTTTCACCCTACAAAAAATACCTGTCAACTAAATTATTATGAAAATACTATGTTTAGGCCTTGATTTTCATGGCCATAACCCCCTAGAAAATTGAATTCCTTTTTTATTCTGCACAAATGTCAATGTAGTCATGTTTTATATGCAATAAATCAAATCCTCCATACAAATGTTGGAAAAAGAAAAAAACATCAGATTTCAACAGCGTTAAGTTTTTTAATAAAGAAGGCAGTAGTGTTGTGATCTTTCATTTTTAAATTTTTGTTTACTTTTAATCATGGCAGCAGGCATAATAAAATAATCTGAAAAATGATGGATTTAAGTCAAGTGAGTTTTAAATAGAAACAAGCCAGTCAGGGTAAAAGTAATCATAAGTGGCCATAAACTTCTATGGAGGGACTCTTATAAAGGTGTTGGTGACGCATCAACATCGCCTGAGTCTAGACTGCACAAGATTATAATATTTTCATGATTATCTGCAGCCTGTTCCTCAATGACTTTATTCTGAATCAGGTCAGTTTTGGTTCACAAAGTTTTTTCACAAAACTTGGAATGATGTGGAATCCACCATTAATTTAAGAAATTGTGTCAATTATGGTTGGTTACGTGTCCATTTTGTCAACATTGTGTTCATGTTTCTTGATTTTGACATCAAATATTGTTGGGGCTGAAGAGGACGAGAGTTTGGTTTATGTGAATTGGGACACTGTACAGAGGAATCCTTTGGAATCCAAAAGCAAATTACCTGCAAAAATTGGTAGTAAAAATCGAAGGTAATAAAACATTACATTTCTAAAAAGGGATCAATTCTAAGGCTTGAAGTAACCTTTTTAGGTTCTTTCGTTATGCTCCAAGTGATCCAACAGGTTGTAAAAGCTTAAATTTAAAACTCAGCAAGCTTACAGTCCAACCTTTTTCTAAAATAAATCATTACAGGAAGCAATGTCGATGAGTTCCATAATCGTTACCAACCTCAGTTTGGTGTTCTTATGAATCAGATGAAACCCATAATTCCAGGTGAGTGAACTATTTTTCACAACCATTTATAGCTAATTAAGTATGAATTGGCTAAAGAATAAAGTAGACTGCCAGCTCATGAATATATAAGGTGTAAGAATACAAATGATATTTAGCCAACCAATAGGTTATTTCTAGTCCGCGCCACATAGCTCAATCGAATTAAAAATTAGAGAAAAATTTATAAAACAACATTTTTAACTTAATGTTGAACCAAAAATTTTATCTTTTAAACTTTTCTCTAGCTCTAAAATTGTAGTAGCTTTTAAAGACGTAAGTTTTAGGCCATTTTTAAATGTCGCTGCTGGTTTATTCAGAGGCTAGAGCAGCCTTTAAATTGCCTCAACTTCTAGACATAATATCAACAAACTTATAAAACATAAAATATGCACAGTGAACTTATCTTTCCAAAAATCTAAAAATATGCTTTCTAGCACCAAAATTCAGGCAGGAAAAGGCAAAAAGTTATAGCTAGCCCCTTGGACAAAATTAAAAAAAAATCCTTTCAGTTTAAGACAATTAAATCCTCTATCCAAATACCTAAAAATATTCCAAATAGCACAAAAATGAGGGAGGAGATGTAATTCAAAGTTTACACCCCTTAGCCCTACTGAGCCCAAATATGGACATCACAGACAGACAGACATCCACAAAAAACTGCTAGCGTAGTGAAATTTCAAAACACGCCTCTCGCTTTGCTCGCTGGCGGATCAATATTTTATTACTTGAGGGGCTTTCAAAGTTCATAGCCTCAAAAATTAGAAATAGGGCTAGATGATACTTCTTCAGATAAATTGTTTTGTGAAAGTTTTTTAGTTCGGGCTGGAAGTCTTAAAATAGAGGGCAAAGTAGGGTTTCATCTCTTGAAAGTCATGTTTACAAATTCAGACAATTTAATGGAAATTGGTGGTAAGGCTTTTTCAAAAAAGATTTTTAAGAGTGAGCAGGGTCAATATTACCAATTACAGAGACAAAGTAATTGTATCATTAAAAAATCTTTGATCTAAAATTAATTTATGAGTTGATGTAACCCAATAGGAAATCCAAATAGATAAGAAAATTGTCTTGATGCCAAAACTTAAAAAAGCTATCTAACTCTGAAACTTTTCAGGACAGTTTCCGGAGATGAAATCCCGAGAATCTCCATTCAGCCCCTTCTTAAGAAACATAATTCAGCTTGTTAAAGACTTAAAGTCTAAAATGCCTCATGCTCAGGGTAGCCCCAAAGATAAAATCCTTTTGCTCATAGCTCAAAATGCCCAACGAATGCTTACTAAAGAGGATGTCACTCAGGTTAGTCTAAAGGATGGAATTATGTTAAAAGTATATTTTTTAAATCATAATGATCAAAAGGCTGAGCTAACTGGCCTCCTTAAATTGTTTGAAGAGTATTTTGCTGAGCCCAAGGGCTCTGCTTTCTCTGACAAATCAAAAAAAGCTCCATTTTGTGCTCTTGGTGATGACTGTTTTGAAGATGTTGATCATCAAAAACTTACAATGGAAATTAAAAGAATGGCATTGGGTCTGGCAGGGTATCTCAAGACAAGAATGGTGGATGAAGCTGAGGCAAATGGTAAGAAAAGTGACCTGAACTCAATAAATAGTCAAAAACAAATCTTTTTTATCCTGACTTAAATTTATAAAGCAACCATCATCCACTTTACTTTCAATTTGTTTCAAAAAGCTTTCTCTTTTCTTGACTGACTCTTAATTTCAAACTTTTGAAGCTAAATAATGAGAATGATTCCCATTGATCAGCAGCTCAAGACTATTTTTTTCTTGATTGAGAAGGACATTTCGATTCAGAGAACCCTACTTTCTTAATGATTCTACTGGATTATAACTGAAGTTTCCATAGTTTATCAAAGGACAGGAAACTCAGCTCTGTTCAAAACAGATTCTGTCCTGACTCAAATAGTATCCAACATGGCAAAACTCCATCGAGCAGTGCTTAGGAATTGGCACCATATCCTTATCATGGTTGGAAACTTTGCTGGACCTGCAATTGACATTGCAGGAGGTGAGGAAGGCTATTACTCTAGTCACCCATAAGTTGTATTCACTTTCTGCTCTTGTCCACCATGGGGTTCCCTAAAGGTGAGAGGTGTTTCCCTTCCATATTGGTACCCTCAGAAAATCTCTTTCATATTGACCCAATTTAATATGTGTAGATTATCACTGAGAATGTAGACTAACCAACCTTATGCATTTTCTTAAGCAGAAAAGTGCTGACCCAGAAAAATCAAACATGCCTCTTTTGACCGTAATCTTATTAAAAAATAGTCAAAGTAAAAGGTTAAAAATACTTTATTGAATAATTAAAGACTAAAATATTACACACTAAACTAAAGACTAAGGCCTAATTTTCTTGCGCAATCTTATGTGCAAGAAAAGTAAAAAATAACTAATTAATGTGTTTAGGGGCTTAAGCCTATATTTGTATTTCGGTTTACAGCTGCATCTTACAACTATTTTTAACAATACTGTACTTTTTAAAAGCTGAGAATGAATTACAATAAAATAAAAGATGAACTGTCATTGTGGCCAGTCCTTTGTATGGTGATGATGATGTGGGTTGGTCTTTTTTTCTCTTGCACTGGGATTCGAACCCCGGCTGACAGGATGAAAGTTGACTATGCTAACCACTGATCCATTGCCCTCCCATCCATATATATCAGCGTGAGAAGCATACCTATATTGAGATCAATTCTATTGCAATTAAGAAATAGATTTAGATTTGAGAGCACAGATTATGGTGCTTCATTTTTATTATGACATCATCTTGGTTTTTAGAAAGGCCTTATGAAAAATCTTATTCAACAACACCGGCAGCTACAACCAGCAAATCTACAGAAAAATCTGGTGATTTATTTATTTTCTCAAAATTTGAAGCTGATAGAAGTTAAACTTTTTCATCCAGGTATGAAGACGATTAATTATCCACCACCAGCTGAGAGTCGAAAAAAACGTGAAACTTTGGAAGTAAGTGTTTGTAACTTTTGACTTGAGCTGCCTTTATCATATTTGGACAGTCTATATATTCATCAAAAATCTTACTACAAACTTATTGTATAAGGGAAATCAAATCCTGAGTGTGCTTGCTACTTTGAGAAAGGGTGACAAATTTATTGAGATGAGACTATAGCATGTTGGTTTATAGATCAGAGGGCAATTAACCTGAAATTAAACATTAAACATAGGAATAAACATTAACACCATAAAGTAAAAGTACATTACTTGTATTGTATATTTATTACACCTAAGAATGTTGTGGTTCCCACAGTCAGGAATCTCTTATCAGAAGATTCTTCATCTGGGAAACTCATTACATCAGATATCTTATCTGATGTCTGGGTTTCTCATTATGTCATGTTTCTTGTTTGATGTCTTATGTGTACTATCTATCAGTATCCTGATTAGGTTAGGGTATATAAGAGAGCATGTTGAGAATCTGAAGAAAAGTTGAATAAAGACTCAATACGAACGACATTGTCTTTTTGCTTTCAGTCAAGGTCTGACACTTGTTTTGCAATTTTTAAAGTACGCCTCGCAAGACTAGCTCATTTAAGGCACACTTTTTTGGCCAGTTCTTTTTTTTCTGTGGTTTCCTCAGGTGCAAGTTGAACCTGAGTTGCCAGGATCGAAACCAAATGACCATCCTCCCACCTTCAGTACCTTGAAGTGCTTTTTTTATTTTCTTACCTTGTGTAGATTCTATCTGAGGCTATTCAAGCTCAAGACCTTCTTGACAGCATGCAAAGGCTGGTTGATGAAGCCTCTGCATCCCCTGCTTGGTCCAGTTCCTTATCTTACCCAGATGTTTCCTGTGGTGTGATTTTACCACTTCCCAACCAAGATGAGAAACTGTCACCATTCACAGGATGCCTTACTGATCCTATCATTTGGAGTAAGGACAACGTGTGCAAATCTGTAATAACAAATCCAGACTTGGAGTGCTTTCCAGCAAGAAAAATGTAAGTCAAAATAGGCTTTGAAAAAGTCAAAAACTTCTCTGGTTCATATCTTCTGCCAAATTAGTTTTAGTTTTGATCAGCAATACGGATTTCTAGTGGATGAATCCGGGAGTTGGCTTCTCAACGTTAAATTCACACAAATTGATGGTGAAGGTGATGAGAAAACATTGCTTACTGGCCAAGTCCAAAAGATTGCCCCAAATGCTTCCAATTCAGAAATCCTACTCTCCATGTCCATAACCATGTTGAAAAAACATAGAAAGACTGACAATGAATTATTGGAATCTGAGCAACTGTTTAAAGTTGTGCAACTGACCAGAGGAGATTTTGTTAACTTCAAGATGAAACCAGTCAAAAAGAAAATTTTTGGAACAATAACGTTAAGTTTTCTGGATAAAAGACAAATATTCAAGCGGGGAAAATAAAAATCCAACAGAATCAGGATCAGATTAACCAGCCCCCATTTTTCACTGCATTTGTGGTGCCTACATTTCATATCTGTGTATTAGAATTTTGCCTTTCTACTTATCTATCTAAGATACTTGCATTGAAGCGAATTTTTATGGGCAATTTCCTGATCTTTGATTAAAACTTTTTCAAAAAACTTTTTCTCTGTTAACGAGTTATTACCAAGGGTCTACATATTTGGTTCTTCGATAATTTAAATTATACTTATAAACATAAAATGACTCCTTTAATTTATTATTTTTTACAATAAAGTTTTCAAAGTTTTCAGTTTCAGTAGGAAACCTCACTTGATTTGGGGCTCAAGCAAAACCATGAATGGATGTTGTTTTGTTTCTGAAACCCCAAATTACTGAGGCATTTTCTCACAAATATATTTTCAACAATACTTTCTCAAGAAGGGTTTAGTTTGAGCAGGTCCCAATCTGCAGATGCCATGTGAATGGAGTAAATTATCATTAGCATTAAAAACATGGGTGCTGAAGAACCCCAAGCCCATTTATAAAATAATATTTGTAAATCAATAGTATAAAGGTTGTTATGAGGGCATCTATTTGCCTTTGACATGCAGAACCCTCTAAGAGCTATTTTTTTTGTTGAATTTGAATTTATTCAACGCTCCATCGAGTACAACACATAGTCACAATTCTTTTTAAGAGCGGTAAGGCCCAGAACCCACATGGGTTCTGAGCCTAAAATAATTCTTGTCAATGCAACTTTCTACAAGCTTGTGAAAATAATAAAAATAATGAAAAGTAGTAGCGGATCAAAGTAGATCTTTGTTAAGTATAAATTTCCAGAGTCACTCTATGACCCCAAAAATTCCCCTTTTTTGCCTCTCTGTAAAAATTTGTAAAAAAAGACCACCACTTTACATTGCACTAGACAGACTTAGTTTAGGTACCCGACTGAAAATAAGGGGTCTCATGTGGGTTCCTAAGGGTGCAACCACCTTTATTGGATTGCTATAATGGTGTACACACACTACACTTTTTGACAAAAGTTTCTGGTCAATGTGTAGGGTATTTTGGCTGTTTGGGTGGCTCAAAAATGTGGTCCACATGTTACACCCTATACTTTTTGCAACAGAAGAAGTACAGAAACACCCTTTTTAGGGAATTCTTTTTGGACACCATTTCAGGTCAAAACCAAGGGTTCCTTTGATAGTGTTATGAACCAGAAAAAGGGTGTAAACACCATTTCTTATAAAAAAAGAAATAAAGGTTAAAATTCCTCTGCCAGATGGCGCCACTCTCAAATTTAAAAATTTACCAGTTTTTTTGGAAATATTTCAAATGTTTGATGAAATGTAACATGTTTCAATGAAATTCAAATCCCAACATCTAAACCTGTAACATTCTTATTAAACAATGCAAGATCTTCTTAAAATTAAAAAAGTTTTGACCAAAATGTTAGTGGAATTTTTTATGAATTTTTAAGCACTGAGAGCCTTCACTTAGTATCTGACGGGTATGTTTGACTTATATTTCAGTTTAAATAATTTAACTTACTTGTATCTATTTACAGGTTGAATAGTGGGATCTTTAATTCAAAATGCTTGATATAAGGTTTGGTCCCAAATGGATAATAATTTATTTTGGCATTTAGTCAATGAAAATAAGGGACACCATTTAGGAGCTTAAGTAGATGCAGAAAAACAGTGGATTCCCCATTGTATATGGTCAGATTTTGGGTCAAAAAAGCGTTCCTATTGGTCCCCAATGTAGCACAAATTAGTTCTTGCAATAGACCAGTGGATGTACCCTAAAAACCCTGGTCTGACCTAGCTAGTAGTGTGAAGCGTTAAGGCGCACCTTTAAACCTGAGCTCAGCAACCGACAAAATAAAGGTGTAAATTTGAGTGCATTACCGCCAAAAACAAAAAAAAGCTGATTACAATCAAATTTAGGCCCCTAGATGTCTGTTTTGATCTCATATTCCAAAAAATGGATTTTAAGTAGATAATAATCAAAAGATAGAGGTAAATAATTTTTTCTTTCGGGAACCTGATTACAAAATAGAGCGAGGATTGGTTTTTGAGAGAGCTGCTTTTATTCAAACTCCAAATCAAATTAATGAGTATGGAAGTGACTTGCAATCAGCAGAGGTCTTTTTCAGTCATTTCTTTAAGCGTTTGCCTTTACTTGTTCATTTATATTTGCTCAATGTCTGTCTTTTTACACTTACATTAAAACAAGCTATAGTGCAAGTAAAAACAAGGAAAACAGAAATAAATTATGATGAAGAAAATAAAAGCAAGTATTTAAAGCATGTTTGAGGTGAACAAATAAAGGAATTAGGGTTATCCATTTTTAGAATCAAATCGACATCTGAGATGAAGTTCTTGTATTGGGATGGTTACTCTTTATTGTTCTTTCAAAACAAAGAATGACCAACATTCCTTAAAGCTTTTGTGCTTCAAAAATTGAAAATATGACCAATGAGAAATCAGTGACAGAACAATCAATTTAACGTTTCTAGAAAAGGTTACACTGGAAAATTCCAGAATAACAAATCTTGTGGCTGTTCTAGTTTTTTGAATGCCTGTTGGTTTTATTGAACAAAGAGGCATTCAAAAAACTTTTCCTCCTGAGAGGAGGAAAAGTTTTTTGAATGCCTCTTTGTTCAATAAAATCAACATATAGTGGCTCTCAGTGATTTGTCAAACTTCTAAGGGAAATTTTTATTATCTAAAAAGCTTCAAGTGGTATACTTTGACTTCTTCAAAGAAAAAGAAGTTGTAAGACATCCTTTTTTGATAAAAGATTTGACTGGCATCAGTAACTTTGCCTGTTCTAATCTTTGGAAAGATCCACTCTAAGCAATCTATAACGAATACTTGATTGGTGATAAGAAAGTTTTCTTGTATGACAAACACCCAAAAATGTGGTCTAACATAAAAAGTGCAGATCTACTTAAAAAGTTCATTTCCTACATGTTTGTAAATTAATCTGATTGGTATAAGTAATTGATTAAATTTTTTATTACCCTCATTGCCAAAAATGCCTTTGACAAAGTTGCAAGTATAAGTTTTGAGTAGAAAGGTTTAATCTGTGAGACAAAGTTTCTCCTAATGATTCTTCACATCTGTGACAATTTTCAAGGCTCTTTGTAAGATTAATTAAGAAATCAATTTCAGCTTCAAAGATGAACATCTCATAAAAAATCTTTCTAATATAAAAAATGCTCACTTTCTGAATTTTTGTTGGACATCAACTTTCCTCATTTCTTTGCTGACTTTTGACATAATCATTTTGAGGGGAATCTTGTGGGGACTATAAGAAGAAAAAACAATCTTTTCAAAAAATGACAAGCTTGTCTGGTAGATAACTTATCTTTTATGAAATTTAAGCTTTCTATTATTTTTTCTATCAAAAAGCTTTTTAAGAATTGTTCAAATAACTATTGTAGATGAAATCATTAGTGGTATAGCATTTAATTCACCATTGACCCTAATCTTCTTTCTTGGACATATATCTACTCTCAAGACTAAATCCTGCCAAAAAGGCAACATTGCCATTCTGCAAGCTTTACTATGGAAAATTCTAGTCTCAGTTTAAGTGACAGCCTTTGAATTGAGAAGGAAAGCTGCAACATCCTAGCCTATAAGCGTCAGACTTTGATCTTTTTGGGTTCAAACATTATATATGTTCAGGCTAACTTTGTCATCAAGACCCTTAACTCTACAAATGGTTCTACATATCTCACAGAAAAAATAAGGGAGAGCCTCTTTGTAATGAGAAGACAACCAAGGATTGGTAAATTCTTCAATAATGCTCGAGGAAAAATCAGGAAGCAGTCTATACAAAATAGATTCAAATTCATGGAGGTTGTGAAGACTGACTGGCTAGGAATTGACATGGATGACTCAGCTAGACGCCAACTTTTAAAGAAGTCTTTTTTCAAATATTTTTCTTGAACGAGATGGCATGATTGCCCTTGATTCTCTATTGTACTGACTGTTTTTATTAGTTTTATTATTCATTAACTCTTTTAAAGTCATGATTTAATTTATGAAGCAGGGTTAGATGAGGGTGAAAAGGGTGTTCGCAGATTATGGGGGGTTTCTTGGGATAGGTCAGGTTATCAATAAATACCCTTGTCGATCCAGTAAGGTAGTCAATTTCTTAGTAGGCGATTTCGTATTAGGCAATTTGGTATGTAATGCGATTTGGTAAGTTAAGTGATTTATCAGTGGGCAATTTTATTGAATTAACCATAAAAAGTACTAGATAGCTTTCTAAAACTTTGATCTGAAAGACTGCATCTTTTCTGATTGAGGATTTGTCCTGCCAAACTGAATAACCTTTAAGATGGAGTTTTCTAGCTGAAGTTACCAAATATTTTATTGCTAATTTCCCTAGCATGGGGAATGCAGATCTGTCGATATCAACTCGCCACTTTATTGGATCTGTTAAATCTATGCAAATTTATGTTTGTTTGCAACATTTTCTCCAGAGCCCAGACACAATGGCAAATAAAAACATAGATCTTGCTGCAATTGCCTGATCAACTTGAAGCTGTAAACTATAATCGACCCAGATCAACACGTGTAGGCAGGCCAGGTTGGTAAATACCTTGGTTTTAACTGGGTTGGTGCTAATCGTAGTATGGGTCAAGAAATGCATTGGGGCTGGCTGGGCCATTACCCACCTCTAACCCAGAACTGTTCCATGAGACCAAACTATTTCTTTACAGCATGACTATCCTGATTGAATTCAGCAATTTCAAACTTGGCCTCTTTTCAACTCCTCCCCTTGTTTTTCTTTTTTATGAAATTTGTTGGAAAAATTGAAATTTCTGGCTTCCTCAGAAAGGAATTTGAGCAAGAAAAAAACATTGATTGAATATTTGGACATTGCTTGAGGATTTAGTCAGGTCATATTTTGAGGCTCACTTTTTTGAAATATTATTTTGATATTGTATTAAAGGTTTTTCGATCATCTATTTACAAATTTCAAGTTTTACAGACCTTCATGGTGTCCAACCATTGTATGCATGAATGTTTCATGGTTAGTTTAGAGATAAAGTTGTCAAGAGGAAAGATGTGGGATTCATCATGATCTGAAAGGTCTTGAATGAATAAAGTAAACACAATTATCTGTCAAGGAGTTGATCAGAAAAAAATGAATATTTGTATTACTTTTCGCCTAACTCAAGAAGACAATAATGAATATGGGACATCAATTCATTCATTTTACATTGAAATTGAATATTTTTCCTTCTCAGGCCTTATCTTATAGCCTTAGTTTACAAAAACTTTATGAAAAAAACAGTCAAAAGCCAATACAGGATCAAAGAACACTAAAATGCTTTTAGTGAGAAGGAATATTCTGGTGTCAAAGAAAAAGTTGGTCGAATGCTAACTGATTTATTCCATCAAAATACACACATTTATATAGATTTACAATTCATTTCGAATGGGCTGGCGTCTTAACATCTCTTGGTTAGCTACTCCAGGAGCCGGAAAGTGGGTGAAACACGCAAGAACAAAAAGTGAAAGTCAAAAGTCAATTTGCACAAGTTGATTGCAAAATATCATGTGAATGTCAAAGAGGTTGGTCAAAGATCAAGCTGATAGGGAATAAACACAAATCTATGTATACAAGTAATAATAATAATAATTATACTTAGGCTATGTTGATGCGCAACCAACCCCTTTATAAGAGACCTGCCATAGAAGTTTATGATCACTGCGACCTTGTTGATTTTTTTTCAATCTGGGGTTGAAAAATTGTTGGTATGGTCAGCCAGGGATTGAATCCACAAACCACAAACTTAGATCTTAGTTTTCTGTCAGGTGCCTATGACCTCTCAGCCACGTACTCCCAAAGTAAGGGAAACATTTACATTAGCTTCATCTGACACCTTTTTGCCAGCAAATTTTTGGACTTTTCTAAAGATGGGCCCTGACCCGACCTGACCCAAGCATACTTTTGACCTGCACTAAATTAGAGGCCAGCGTGTCTTTGACCTGGGTACTTTTTTGACCCAACCCGAAGAGATTTTTTTGACCCGAAGGGAAAAAGATTAAAAAATTTGGTACTTACTTACTTTTAGTGGAATTTTCCAAACTCAAACCCAAACCAAAAACGGCTGACCCAACCCAGCCCGAGCAGCAAAAAATTGACTCAACCCAGGTCAAAAATTTTTGACCTGGACCTATCACTAGCCTTTTTCAATGGTCTCCTGAAGGTGTTTTCAGGTTGATCAGCCTCAGAGTCTACCTTTAACCCCTCCCTGGCCTTGAAAACCCAAAAAAATTGTTTCCTGCATGACTCACTAAAGGATTCAACCATATTCAATATTGTTGTTGCTACTTAAGGAAAAACATTATATTTTTATACATGCATAACGTGCACAAGCCACAAACTTTTTCGTTTTGGCAATTGACATTCCCAAGAAATCATAAACAACATGGTTTCATAATTTCCATATATAAATAATTCCACTCAAAACAAATAAAAAAAGCTTGAAAGTTTTGGTCCACGATGAATAATTTATTTGGTCATATTTTCTGCTTTCAGATAGGGAATTTTTTCTTAAACACCATCTTGAAAGATTCTCATGGCATGTTGTGAGAAAATAGATGTCTTGCAAAATCAGGGTAAAGCGCCTCCTGAAAATTGTCTTTGATATCTTTCTACTTTAGCAACAAATAAAAGGATGGGAAAAAGTTTTGCCCGTATAACATGAATAACTTAATATGCATCATGAATAGCCACTGATGTGTATACAAAAAAGTTTTTTTGTTAAAAGCTTTTATTGGGGATTTTCAGTTCGATTTTGTGATTTAAAAGCTGTCTATATTGAATGATTTTCTAAGGTAATTCATGAAAAGTTTATGTTATATATTGCAAACAAACATTTGTACAGTTGAAGATTAATTTTATGACAAATCTAGTCTCTAAAAGTTTTGAATCCAAAGCCTTAAAGATATCAATTTGCCTGCTTCTCTCACACTTTTATTCATCTGGGTAATTTCATTTGGTAAATTTTGCCTTGGCAATGAAAATAGGATGGGAACTCAGAAACCATTTATTAAAAGGCACTCAAGCAATTACTTAATTCTTTGTAATTTTTTTTGTCTAATTACCACCATTTCAAGTTTTTGAGCTTGGCATAATGGGGTATCCTTAAGGGTTAGAGGGTTACAAAAAATTTGTACGCATCAACTTAGCCCTACTGAACAATTTTTGCTTAGTGATGTTGTTTGTTCGAGACCTCTATCCCTCACTTTTATAGTAATCATTAAGAGGTAACACTATGGGCCCCAAAACCTAGACTCTAGGGGCTTAAATCAGTTGTTCTTATGGAACAGACCCCATATCAGATTCAATTGCAAGGTTTTTTTTATATCAAACACTGAAAAAATGACTTTTAGACCATGATATTGTTCTGTTTGCGACCCCGAGGACCCTGTAACTCTGCTCCCCGACAAAATTTAAAAAATCCGCACCAAACATTTT
>Ga0194133_10005285_pt1 | contig 16556 bp, 17 predicted proteins | sample TA2KigOf40mmetaG_FD_155448 | JGI IMG/M metagenome (GOLD analysis project Ga0194133, IMG submission 155448) | Freshwater microbial communities from Lake Tanganyika, Tanzania - TA2015055 Kigoma Offshore 40m | ecosystem: Environmental > Aquatic > Freshwater > Lake | place: Tanzania: Lake... | reverse complement strand
CGAGTTAATGAAAATGGGACATGACATCGTCAATTCCAAAGAAAAGTACGATGCGATGCTAGCATTTATTGAGGCAAGATCTGATCCTTGTCCAGGCTCAAGGCTTGTGCAGCGGCTTGACGGAATTTGGTTTAAACCAGAAGATTTCTACTCTAAGAATGAACTTATTAAAACGACTTATCATCGCAGCGATCATGTTGTTTTCCAATCAGATTTTGACAGAAAGATGATTGAGCATCATTGGGGTCCGCATGCAAATTGTAGTGTGATCCACAACGGAATAGATCTTAAAAAGTCTCAAGTAACCATTGACGCAATCATAAATCTCAGGAACAGCTTTAATAAAATCTTTGTTTCCTCAGCCTCTTGGCATAGACAGAAAAGATTAAAAGAGAACACTGAACTATTTCTCAGTCTAGCAGGAGACGACCCGAGATCCTGTTTTGTTGTTATGGGAAGAAATCCAGATTACGTTGTCTCTCATCCTAGAGTTTTTTACGCGGGTGATGTCGATCACGGAACTTGTTTGCAGATCTATGGTGTTTCAAGCTGGATGATTCACCTTGCCTGGCTGGACCACTGTCCAAACGTTGTTGTAGAGGCACTATCGCAGGGATGTCCTGTAATATGCACAAATTCAGGAGGAACAAGAGAGATTGTTAGAGAAAACGGTCTAATAATTCCCGAAAAAGTAGAGTACAAGTTTGAGCTAACAGATTATGACTCTCCTCCTTCTCTTGATTTTGATTTTAACTTACCCGATAGACCTGATGTATTTTCTGAATATCTTGACATAGAGATCGTAGCAAAGCTTTATGAGAAAGCTCTTTCTTCTTAGGAGAAAAAATGGGATTAGGTGGTTATTTGACCTGGACTGCTGTTGCTAGAGAGATAGTCTCTGCAATTGGAGTCCCTGGAATGAAAGTTCTTCCAATTGAGCAACATCAAGGAGGAATTATTAGAGTTATAAAAAGTGATATATTTGAAAATAATCCCTACATTTTACAAGAAATCAAGGAAAGTGCACATTGCTTTCCAATGATTCTAAACCACCCACAGTCTAATTATTGCAAGAAAGACACACCTGATCATGCTGTTCATCGATATGACAAGCACATGATTGATCAAATTTGTGAATTTTATGGGATTCAAAGTTCTAGACTGAAGTGTGAACTGTATTTTACAGAAGAAGAAGAGAAAAAAGTCTCTGCTATTCTTAAAGAGGTTGGAGGACCTTACGTTTGCATCGAACCTCAATCAAATGATGAATATTGTGTTAACAAAAAATATCCTACAAGCAAATGGCAAAAAGTCTCTAATGATCTCAATGAATTAGGGTATAGGGTCGTTCAAGTTGGTAGAAAAAACAGGGATCACAATCTGGAAGGTGTTATTAACTTATGCGGTAGGACTTCTTTCAGAGAGGCTGCTATTGTTATTAGAGAATCTCTTTTGTTTGCTTCCACAGATGGCGGATTGATGCATGCTTCAAATGCTGTTGGAACAAAATCTGTCATAGTCTACACTGGTTTTGTTCACCCAAGGCTGACAGGATATCCCGAAAATAGAAATATATGGATAGGAGAGAACCACGGACCCTGCGGAATGAAAACATTCTGTCAAAAATGCTATGATGAGTCTCAATCTCACGACCATAGAGAGGTAGTTGAGAGTATTATTTCTATGATTGGAAACAAAAAATGAGAAAGAAGAGAATATTATTTTGTGCAAGCTACTCTGCAATTGAGCCACTTGGGATACTTCATCTTGCCGGAGTTGCAAGAGATCTAGGCTGGGAAAGAAGATTCCATTTAGTAAAAAATCATAATTTTGATGAATTCTTTAGAATCATCAAGGAATATCAACCCGATGTCGTAGGTTTTAATGTTTATACTGGAAATCACATTCAGCTCAAAGAGGCTTTTCTAAGGCTCAAGAAAGATCATAGCAGTATCGTTACGATTGTTGGAGGTCCGCATCCTACCTACTTCCCATCAGAGTCTCTTGCATATTCTGATTATGTCGTAATGAGCGAAGGGCTAGGATCATTGCGGAAAATTTTAACAGGAGAAGCTTCTCCTGGAATTCTTCCTATGTCATCTGCATCTGAATTTCCTCTCCCGGATAGGGAGACTTTCTATAAAGAATATCCAGAACATGCAAAAAGCAAAATAAAAAGCATCATCACAATGACCGGATGCCCATACACTTGCACCTATTGTTATAACAGCAGCACAGTTGGTGATCTTGTGAAAAATGTTCCTCCGGATCTAGCAGATTCGATTGCAAAAGGTCTAGGAAAATCTGGAAGGCTATTTCCTAAGAATGTTAGAAACATAGAAAGCGTAATTTCTGAAGCCAGAGAGATATCTGAGAAATGGAAAACAGACGTAATCTATTTTCAAGATGATATCTTTGGGTTTGATGTTAGATCAGGTGGATATCTGGACCAGATGTCCAATAGATGGCCAACTGAGGTAGGAATTCCTTTTCATGCGCAAATGAGATGGGAAATGACCGTGAAAGACGCAGGAGAGAAGCGTCTTGATTTGACCAGAAAGGCGGGAGGATTTGGTCTAACTCTAGCGATTGAAGCAGCAAATCACGTGATTAGACGAGAAGTTCTTGATAGGACTATGCCTCAAGAGATGATTTTTGAAGGAATGAAGAACGTCTCTAGCAGAGGTTTTAAGGTTAGAACTGAGCAGATTACAGGTCTTCCGTATGGAGCAACATCTGAGAAGACAAAAATGAATCTAGACGCTGATCTAGAGCTTTTGTCTCTAAACGTTCAACTCAAAGAACATTCTGGCGGACCAACAATGGCCTGGGCGTCAACACTTGCTCCCTATAAGGGAACAAAGATGGGTATTTATTGTGAAGAAAACGGACACTATGAAAGCGATAACAGCGATGTCCCGGATACTTTTTTTGAAAAATCAGTTCTAAGATTCCCCAGAGAATGGATCGGACCAAGTCTTAAGGATAGAAAGAATGATCCTGGAGTTTGGCTTTCTAGCGAAGATCTTGAGAAGTATAGATTGCAGAATGCAGAACTTAGAAAGCATTTTAATTTCTTTGCATCTGTCCCGAAGGGAGATGAATTGGCATCTAGCTATCTTAGGACAGAAGGAGAATATTCTTTTGAAAATCTAGGATCTGCGACAATTTCTCACCTTGAGAAAATTAGCAATTCTAACCAGGAAGCAAGGAATGCCCTTGATAACATAGAAGACGTTAAAAGAATCATTCAAAAAACTCATGTTTCTGTGCCAAGAAAGGATCTACGAGACCTTGTGAACCTTGCTTCTTATTTCGCGTGTCTTCCCAAATACGATCTTGCGATTGAAAAGGCAGCGAGCTATTCAATCAAAAACGGAGAAGATCAGATTCTTCCTCACACCTTGTCGACAGCAGTTAGGCATCATTTGTATGATAACATTTTGTACAACAACGATGCAGGAGTCGAGTAGATGACGTCTTGTGTGACTGGTGCTGCAGGATTTATTGGAAAGAATCTTGTTGAAGAGCTAAGAGCCAAAGAAGGGGATGTAATAGAATGTGATCCTAGAGATTCAAGGATGATAAATCCCGATGATCTTTTGTCTCACATCTCTGAAAAAAATATCAAAGCTGTCTACCACATGGGTGCGATATCTTCAACAACTGAGAAAAATACAGAATCTCTCATCAGAGAAAATATCCTTTTTAGCTCAAAGATTCTTGAATTCTGTGAAAAAAGAAATATTCCAATGATTTACGCATCTTCAGCTTCTGTTTATGGCGATGGAAAATTTGGATTTACTGAACATAGTCGATGTGATCCAATAAATTACTACGCAATTAGCAAGCTATCATTTGATATGATTGTTGATCAAAAAATAAGAGATAATTCAGATTTAAAGGTTTTTGGATTAAGATACTTCAACGTCTATGGCCACAATGAATCTCATAAAGGAGACATGGCAAGTCCTGTTTACAAATTCTTTGATCAATCAAACAGATCTAGAGAAATAAAAATATTTGAAGGAAGCGAAAATTTTCTTAGAGACTTTATTCATGTTGAAGATGTTGTCAAGATTACTATTGAATCGAGACAATTCGAAGAATCAGGAATCTACAATGTTGGAACAGGAAATCCAAGATCTTTTAGAGATGTCGCAGAAATAATATCGAATCTAACAAAGTCAGATATTGTTGAAATTCCATTTCCAGATCATCTAGTCGGAAAGTATCAAAAATTTACCTGCAGCGATAATAAAAAGATCTCAAAATTCATTAAATTTGAGAGACAAGATATCTTTTCTGGGATAAAGAAAACTTCTAAAATATTGGAAAATAAAAACAAATGAACAGATTAAAACTTGACAAAGAATCAGAAATTTTCATACACAGCGCTTCTCCTTCAAGCCAGATTTATGACAGCATTTGGCTTGAGCAACACGGTCTGAATTGCCAAAGTGTTCAAGATAAGAAACGAACACTGCATGATGAAGAATCGGGTCGTAGAAGCTTATCTGCGCTAATAATTCCTTCTCATTTTTATGAGAGAAATCAAGTTCTTAATTTTTCAAAAGACTTAAAAGTTCTCGATGTCTGCGCTGGGCACGGTAGTTTATCTCTTGCTGCAGTTGACTCCGGTTCAGAAAATGTCTACATGTGTGATGGGTCCAAAAATACGCTTATTCACATGTCAAGATTGATTAGAGAAAATGAAAATTTTGGAAAATATCTTGGAAAAATAACACCAGTACAGGTCAATGCTGAGTCCATTAATGAAGCTTTTGAGCCGCATTTCTTTGATGTTGTTTTTCAGAGATTTGCAATTCACCACCTAAGAAATCCTTTCTTGGTCGCTTATCATCTTTCGACTCTTGTAAAGCCAGGTGGGATACTTTCTTTTAACTACTTCACAACCGGGTGCACGCCTGAGATATCAAGAGAGTTGAGGAAATTTCTACTTCAGAAAGATCCAGATTATATTAGAGATCTTTTTATTTCTATGGGATCTTTTTCCAAGCTTGATAAAGTTCAAAATCTTAGAGATCTTATTTTTGGAAAAAATCTTGAAGATGCAAGAATATTTGATTCAATTCTATTCTTCAGAAGCATCATAGAAAAATATGGATACGATCTATTTTCAAAGAGAATCCATTATGAGGATGCTAATACACCCTATCTCCATAATATTGATAGGAAGAAAATGGAAAGATTTGTATCCCTAGATCTAGGATTGTCAATCATTGACAAGAGAGACACTGATGATGAGCAGTCTTTAACAATTAAGATTCCAGAGAAGGGAGTTAACAAAATTTCTATAGAAGAAATTCCTCATCCAAGTATCTTTTCTACAGAAGATATTTCAATAGGAGATGGATTAATTTCGAGGATTTCTTGTCTAGGATGAAGACTGTATTTACTAACGGATGTTTTGACATACTTCATCTAGGCCACATATCTTTGTTAAAATTTTGTAGATCACTTGGTGATGTTGTCATAGTAGGGATCAACAGTGATGAGAGTGTAAAGCGGCTAAAAGGTTCCAGCAGGCCTATAAACGGACAAGAAGAAAGAAAAATATTTCTTGAAAGCATAAAATATGTTGATGAAGTTCACATCTTTCACGAGGACACTCCTTTTGAATTAATATCTCAAATAAGACCTGATATTATTGTGAAAGGTGGAGACTACAGGCCTGAAGAGGTCGTAGGAAATAATCTTGCCAAGGTCGTCATATTTGAGACAGTCGATGGATTTTCAACAACAAAAAAAATCAAAGATATTAGTGATAGGAGATGTTTGTATTGATCGCTATATCTTTGGAACCTGTGATCGTTTAAGCCCAGAGGCGCCTGTTCCTATTATCAAGCAGACAAAAGTCTTTGACATTCTAGGAATGTCAGGAAACGTTTTTTCAAACATCTCCTCAATGATGAGAGAAAAATTTGAAATAGACTGGATCTGCCCAGATCCAATAACGATCATAAAGACTCGATTTATTGATTCTCGTACAAAAAATCAAATACTTCGACACGATGTAGATCCTCTGCAAGTATCTCTTGATTTTGAAAAAATAAAAACTTTCAAAGATTATGACCTCATAATCATAAGCGATTATGACAAGGGTTTTTTGGATCGAAAAGCTTTATCTGAAATTACAAGCACGTCAAATTGTCAAATTATTGTAGATACTAAGAAGTCAGATCTTTCTTGTTTTCATAATTGTCTCCTAAAAGTCAATGATTCTGAGGCTAAAAATGCAAGAAATATCAACAACTCTTGCGAGATGATTGTCACACTTGGCTCTGCTGGTGCTAGATACAGGGATAAAATTTACCAAACGAAAGAAGTTGAGGCCCATGATGTCTGCGGTGCTGGAGATGTATTTTTATCTGCACTTGCAGTAAGATTTCTTGAGACAAAAAATATAGATCTATCAATAATGACCGCAAACGCTTGCGCAAGTTACAGCGTGACCAAGGTTGGAACTTACACTCTGACAGGAGAGGAATATGAAAACCTATGTTTTTGACATTGATGGAACAGTTTGTTCTCTAACATCAACCGGGGATTACACTGATTGTTCCCCTATCCTGCACAGAATTGAAAAAATCAATAAAATATCTGAATCTGGTGATAGGGTTATCTTTTACACTGCACGAGGAATGGGTAGAAGCTCAAACAATCCAGAAGTTGCACACGAACAATTCTATCTTCTTACGTTGGATCAGCTGCGTAGATGGGGAATTAATCACAATGGATTATTCATGGGAAAGCCTAGCGGAGATCTCTACATTGATGACAAGGGGATAAAAGATGAAGACTTCTTTAGAGACTAAATTCGTGCCAAAGGGGTGGGGATTTGAAAAATGGATTGTTAATTTTCCAGAATACTGTGGAAAGCTTCTTTACTTTTCAAAAGATAGAAAGTGCTCATGGCATTATCACAAAACAAAGGATGAGGTATTCTATGTTCAATCTGGAAAAATACTAGTCAAATACTCAGACACAGATGACTTGAAAACTGCAAATGAGCAAGTCCTTGAGAAAGGAGACAGTTTTCACGTCTATACAGGATTGAGACATCAGATGATTGCAATACAAGACACTGAGCTTTTTGAGTTTTCAACCCAGCACTTAGACGAAGATTCTTACAGAATTGAGAAGGGCGACTAGGGTTTATTCTTAGAAAAAATAATTTATAGTTTTGAAAGGAGATTGGTACTTTGAAATTTCAAGAAAACTTGTATCTGGTTAATGGCAGTGAAGTAGATACGCTCTCTCTAGAAGGAGGATCAACTTGGATTTTTGCTCAAAATTCTCTAGCAGCAATACATTATGACCTCACGGGAAAAAGCTACTTTGAGGTTGGACCAAAGCACGGTCTCCACACTATGCTTATTGATCTATATGAGCCAGGAAGCATTACATGCGTCGAGGCACCAAATAAGTTTAGATCACAGCAGCACTACGCTAGAGAAAATGGAAGCTGGGTTTCTAGGATAAGAACAGAAAATTTTGATTTTCACTACCAGGATTTTGGAAAATTTACTTCCATAAAAAAATATGATCTTCTTTTTTATTCTGGCATAATTTATCACAATGTTGACCAGATGGGACAGCTAAGGAAGCTACATGAAATTTCTAACGATGATGCTTTCATGGTTTTTGAATCTTCTACTACTAGAAATGAATCTCTAATTGATTTAAACGTTGTAGAGGTTCATCACCCTCCCTATTCCAGCCTGTATCGAAACATAGAGACCTGTAGTTTCCATCCATCAAAAAAGGCTTGTAAGTCAATGCTTGAGATGTCTGGATGGGAAATAATTGATGATTCTGATAACTACAAAAATCTCTCCAACAGGGAGAGGATAATAATTTTGTGCAAGAGAAGTACTCCGAAGAGAAATCGTCACTTGATCGAAAAATAAAAAACAAAGGAAATTTGATGAAAATCGCAGGTGTGTGGTCGGGTCACGACTGTTCATTTTGTTTGCTTGAGAATGGAATTACAACAGTTCACGCTGAGCTGGAGAGATATTCTAGAGAAAAGAACCCCCCAGGAGACTCTATTGGATTCCTATTTGATAGGATAAAAGAAAAGTGTGACGATGTTACACACTTCGTTTCTGTCTACCCCAAGAAAAAGGTTCTTCAATATGAAAAATCTTTTGAAAAGGCAAAGATGCTTTGTGAGAAGAACGGAGGAGATTTTCATTTTGTTTCTCACCATCTTGCACATGCAGCACACGCTTTTTATTCAAGCAACATAGAAGACTCAATTGTAGTAACAATTGATGGCGGCGGAGTCGAAGATGATCGAGGTGGAGAATCAGCATGTTCGGTCTATTCCGGAATCGGAACCAAGCTTAATCATGTTAGAACTTTCAATCCTGCTGAGATCAACATAGGAGGAGTCTGGACAAGGGTTGTTAGATATGTTTTTAGGCTAAATAATGGTTGGCCCCTTGGCGGACAAGAAGGAACTGTCATGGCAATGGCAGCGCTTGGAGACCCTCAAAAATACGTTGAAGACTTTAAGATAATGTTAACAAGAGACAAGATTGCGGCTGGGTTTAAACCACCAAATCAGCCGCAGGGAGCAACCTCTCCTAGCGATCCAGTTCATCCTTATCTTGATCCCTGGGTAAAGCTGGCAGATAGCTCTGAAGAAGAAAAATATCACCTTGCTGCAGGATTTCAAGCTGCAACCGAGTGGATTATTCAGGCTCTGCTAGGTGAGATAATTTCTCAAACGGGTGCAAAGAATCTCTGTCTTGCAGGAGGGGTTTCTCTCAACTCTGTTGCAATGGGAAAGATCAAGAGATGGTTTCCAAATCTTGAAAATGTCTACATTCCTCCAGTTCCTTATGATGGCGGTCTTTGTATTGGAGCAGCACAATATCTCTGGCATCATGTTCTTGGAAATTCAAGAGTGACATGGTCTAAAAGCTTCTCTCCTTACCTGGGAGAAGACTGGGGAATTGAATCTGTCAATCAAGCACTAGAAAAAATGACTGAATATGTGATTCATAGAAAGACATCTGATGATGAAGTTGTCAATCTGATGTCTAACGGGAAGATTATCTCTGTCTTTAATTCAAAGAGTGAATCTGGAAGACGTGCACTTGGAAATAGAAGCATACTTGCTGATCCCAGGACAACGGAGATGAAAGACAGGGTAAATCTCAAGGTAAAACACAGACAGTGGTTTAGGCCCTTCGCGCCTTCTATTCTTTCTGATCATGTAAGCAACTGGTTTGAGTCTCCGCAAGACAGTCCATACATGCAGTTCGTAATTCCATTTAAGGAGGAGGTTAAGTCAAAGGTTCCCGCTGTTGTTCACTTCGATGGATCGGCAAGATTGCAGACTGTGCATCGAAATGACAACAAGTGGTATTATGATTTCATTAAGAAGTGGTATGACTTAACAGGCGTCCCTATTGTCTTAAATACTAGCTTTAACGATAGAGAGCCAATTTGCGAGACTCCTGATCATGCACTTGCCTGCTTTTTAGGGACTGATCTTGATTATCTTTATTTTCCAGAGTTTTCAATTCTTGTAGAGAAGAGGAAAAAGTGAGAGTACTAGTAACAGGATCGGGCGGATTGATCGGAAGTGAAGCAGCACTTCACTGGATAAAGAAAGGTGCAAAAGTTTATGGAATAGACAACAATACTAGGATGACACTTTTTGGTCCCGGAGGAGATGTTACCAAAGTTATCAATGAATTAAGGCAGCATAAAAATTACAATCATTTTGAGATTTCCATTACAGACAGATTGTCTATACTTGAGACAATCAGAGAGATCGAGCCAGACGTTGTGATTCATGCAGCAGCTCAGCCCTCGCACGACAAGGCAGCTGATATTCCTTTTGATGACTTCAGCATTAATGCTGTTGGAACACTTAACCTGCTAGAGTCAACAAGACGGTATGCAAAGGATGCGACATTTGTGCATGTTAGCACAAATAAAGTCTATGGTGACGCACCAAACCATATTCAAATGGATGAATCTGATCTTAGATACGATTTTCGTCCAGAAGAGTACAAGAACGGAATAAGTGAAAAACTATCAATAGATCAGTGTTTGCATTCACTATTTGGTGCCTCAAAAGCATCAGCCGATTTGCTAGCACAAGAATATGGAAGATACTTTGAGATGAATGTGGGTGTCTTTAGGGGAGGGTGTCTAACTGGGCCACAACACGCGGGTGTTGAGCTTCATGGATTTCTATCCTACATCATAAAGTGTGCAATTGAGGGAAAAAAATACAGAATATTCGGATACAAGGGAAAACAGGTTAGAGATCAGATACACAGTAGAGATGTGATATCTTGCTTAGAGAGATTCATCGAATCTCCTCGAAAGGGTGAGGTCTACAATCTTGGAGGAGGAAAAGAGAATAGCGCATCAATTCTTGAAACGATTGAAAAAATTAAAAAACTAACAGGATATGAGCTAGAATTTGAGTATGTTGATCAAAATAGAATAGGTGATCACATCTGTTATTACACTGATATGAGTAAATTCAAGAAACACTATCCAGGTTGGTCTATTTCAACATCTTTAGATGATATTATCGCAGAGATAGCAAATCAAAATGGAGCATAGCAATACTGTGACTGTAGAAGAATTAATTGGTAGAGTTTTGGTTTCGGTCCAGAGAGCAAACAATCTTGACTCATCTCTAGGTGAAGAAGTTCTGAATATGCCTGGAATGTCCTCTCCGAAGGTTAGACATTTCTTGAATAATATTTGCTCATATCAGGATGTTAGATATTTTGAAGTTGGAACTGCGAGTGGTTCAACCTTCATATCAGCAATGAAAAATAACACCCCCGATTACGTTTGTGCATCAGATCTCTGGGTTAAGATAAAAAATGGAGAAAATGGCAAACAAAAATTCTTAGAAAATTGCAGTTATTATTTGGGCTTTTCTCCCCAAGATGAAAAACTAGGAGATAATTTTTCACTCTTCACTGGGGACTGCTTTTCAATTGATAAAAGCTTGATAAAGAAAAAATTTAATGTTTTCTTTTTTGATGGCGGACATGAAATAGAAGATCATATAAAATCAATGACTTATTTCAAAGATGTTCTTGAAGATAGATTCATCATGATTGTTGATGATTGGAACGATTCCAGGGTTCAAGAGGGAACCAATGAAGGTCTAAGACAATCAGGAATGAAGCTAAGATGTGTTCAAAGCTGTCCTGCACAAATTGGTGCCACCCCGCCTCACTGGGGAGACATGAATGAATGGTGGAACGGTCTTTTAATCATGGTTTTGGAGAAGGATAATGCCTAAAGTAACATTTGGAATTGTAAACTGTAATAGGTTTTACTATCTAAAAAGCTGTTTTGAATCAATTGTTGAAACTACATCTGAATATAGAGATAAAGAATTTATCATCGTTGATAATGCTTCTTCTGAGCCGGGAACAGATCAATACTTAAAAGATCTTGAGTCTCAAGGTGCTAGAGTCTTTAGAAATGAAAAAAGAGATCCTGCAAATGAATTCGCAAAGGGATTAAACACGATATGCAGAGAAGCAACGGGCGACTTTATTATCCCATTGCAGGGAGATATGCAGTTTATTTTAAATGGCTGGCTAACAGAGTATGTCGATTTTTATCAAAAAAATATTGATATTATTGGGTGCATTTCGCTCGATGCGCAGCGCAGGTTGACACATGATTCTCACTTTAGATCAATGTCACAATTTATCGGAGAAGGAAGTATAAAGTTTTGTGCTGATCTTGAGAGACCACCCTTTTCAGGCGCAGCAGACTGTATGTACTCAAGAAAAATGATTGACATCTTTTATCCCTGGAATGAAGAAAATCAAAACCATGAGGGAACATTAGATTCTGAGACAAGTATGCTCCAGAAGGTCTCAATGATGAGATCAAATCCTCAATTTCCGTACAAAGAACTATATTGTGTAGTTCCCTCAATTCCGGCATCAATTGCAATTTACACTGATAGTCGTGGAACAAATGCAAGAGTTAGAGGAAACAAGAGATACGGTGAGTACTGGCCTGCAAAAGGAGAGAGATCAAAATATTATGAAACTATTAGCATAGATGAAGCTGTTCTTCGTTTTTCAAGTTTTCCTGTTTCAATAGAGGATATAGCAAATCCAATTGGTTGGTCTGCGCCAATTGATGAGAATGGAAGCTGGATGAAGAATCCGATTAGACCAGAATCTGCAGATAAAAACGATTTTGAAGATCTAGGATAGATTATGACAAAAATTTGTCTAATAATTCCTCCTTCTCCTTTTCTACTAGATGAAAGAGTCTTCATGCACATTGGGATTCTAAAAGTTGCATCATCTTTAGAATCGCAAGGTGAAAAAGTCGATCTGCTTGATCTAAGCGGCATAGAAAATTACACAGATGTCTTAGAAGATTATGTTAAGAACAATGAATGTCTGACTTTTGGAATTACCGCATCAACACCTCAGATCCCGTTTGCTGCTAATATTGCTCAAAAAATACGGTCTCTTTCTTCTAGGTCAAAAATTATTCTAGGTGGACCTCATGTCACTCTGATGCACAGTGCAAAAAAGAGAGAAGAAAAAAGGGGAATCTATAGTAGAGCATGTAGAAACGTTGAAAGACTTACTGAGATATTTGACGTACTCGTTTGCGGTGATGGAGAGCTGTCCATTTTTAGCGCACTAAAAATTGACAAAGGAATCATCGATGCAGATGACTCTAAGTCACCATTTTTTTTAAATAATGATCAGTTTACAAGCCTTCCGGCTCCTGCAAGACATCTCGTAGATGTAAGTTCTTACAATTATCAGATTGAAGGTAGACAATCTGTCAGTCTCATCGCTCAGCTAGGATGTCCATTTAAGTGTTCTTTTTGCAGCGGCAGAAATTCTCCATTCTTAAGAAAAATAAGACTGAGAAGCTCAGATTCAGTGATTGAAGAGCTTAGATCTCTCAATAGAGACTATGGTTTTACAGGTTTTATGTTCTATGATGATGAACTCAATGTCAACAAGGAGTTCACAATTCTTCTAGATAAGATCTGTAGGCTGCAGGATGAGCTAAAACAAGAATTTAGACTAAGGGGTTTCGTAAAGTCTGAGCTTTTTACAGATCAACAGGCTTCTTCTATGTACAAGGCGGGATTCAGGTGGATTTTGACTGGATTTGAATCCGGAGATGAGCGAATATTGAAAAATATTCAAAAAATGGCAAATTGCAGTGACAACACTAGAGCTGTTGAAATTGCAAAGAAGAACAATCTAAAAGTAAAAGCACTGATGTCTGTGGGTCACGCCGGAGAAAGCTATGAAACTATTGAAAACACAAAGAACTGGCTTCTAAAAGTACAACCTGATGATTTTGATTGTTCGGTAATAACTTCTTATCCGGGCTCTCCTTATTTTGATGACGCTGTTGAGGATAATGATTTTTATGTTTATACTTCTCCAATAACAGGTGACAAACTGTATCAAAGCAGTGTAGACTACCTTAGAGACGTTGACTTCTATAAGGGAAATCCGGATGGAGGTTACACTTCATATGTCTGGACAGATCACTTAACTTCTCGTGAGATAGTTGATCAAAGAGATTTTCTAGAAAAAGAAGTTAGAAAAAAGCTTAACATCCCATTCAATCAATCAAATTCTGCAATTAGATATGAGCACTCAATGGGAATGGGAAATGCGTCTATACCTGATTTCATCCTAAGAAGATCAAAATGAAGATAGTTGCAATTACTCCAGACAACAAACTTGACGCTGTGTGCTCTTCTATCATAGAGGGAATGAATGATTGCAGTGTTGATGTTATTGCAACTGATCTCGGAAATTCTGTAATCAAGTCCTACTCAGACAGCGAAGTTTTAGAACATGCAAAAGATGCAGACTACATCTTTGCATTTTTTGGAAAAGTGAGAGGAAATAGACCACCAAAGTACTATCTTCTTGACAAGATCAATAGAAAAGATATTTCTGTTTATATTGACGGAAGCGAGTGGACTGCGACTGGGTATCCCGATGGCCTCGATTCTGTATCGACGCCCTGGGGAACCTACAATCGTCAAGTGTATGAGGCAAAGTTTAACCCACGAAGATGCAAAGGCACTCCGTGGCTGAATGAGGAAATGCTGAATAAATGCAGATGGTATTTCAAAAGAGAGTGCTACAAAGAAGATCTTTCATCTGGTATTATTCCGCTCAACGTTGCATGTCAGAATAAGTTCTTTGGAAACTATAGTCTTGAAAAAGACATTGATGTCTTTTGTTCTTTCGGACAGCTCGGAAATGGTCTCAGATATGAAATTGAAAATTTTTGCAGGAAGCTTCAATACGAAGGATTCAGAGTCGAAATTAAAAAAAATCTAGAATACGAAGAATATCTTCGTCACATAAGTCGATCCTATGTTTCTGTTTCTTCTTGGGGAGCAGGAAATAGCTGCATGAGAATGTGGGAAAACATGGCAAACGGATCATGCTGCTTTTCACAGAGAACTGAAATTGAATTCATCTACAAGCCCTCTGACATGCTTCACTATATTGAATACTCAGACATGGAAGAGTTTGAGAAAAAGATCAGAAAAATGCTCAATGATAAAGAGTCCTGTATTCAGATAGGTAAAAATGGGTTAGATTTTGTTAAAGAGTTTCACACAGGAAAGGCAAGATTTCAGTACATTCTAGAAAAGATTGAGGAGAAGACCCATGAGAAACAAAGACGTTCTTAATCACCTAATTCAGACCTTTGATTTGAAGTCTTATCTTGAGATCGGAGTTAGAGACTGTAGCACATTTGAGAAAGTTATATGCCAGGAAAAATTTGCTGTAGATCCGGCTCCCCAGAAAAAAATTTCGGGAGAAATTGCTCATGCTGAATGGGATAATGATAAAATTAAGAATCGCGAGAGATTAAACAGCGTAATTGAGAAAGGCGAGGATCTATTTGGAAGACCAGACAAGCCTAGACAGATCTATATTGAAATTGATGATTCTTTCCCTAGGCATGTAATAGAAAATCAGGAAAAATTTTCTCATATGATAAAGCGGATTTAAATTTACGAATTATAGAATATTGATAATTTTTCTATAATTTTCTAGACACCAACTCCCAGGAAGAATTTTGAAAATATACAGTCTTGTATTTGATTATGATGTTGTAAAAATGCAACAAACAGGAAGACCATGGGCAGACAAAGCCTATAAAAACAAAAATTTTATTTTTGAATATACAGCAGCATCTGTTGCAACTTTTTTGCATCACAATCCTCATCTCTCTTATGAGATCTTGACCGATGATGTTGATCTCTTGTCTCAAAAAATTGATACTTATGCAGTAAGCACTAGAAATCTAAAACTGACAGATGCAAGTAAACTTATAAGTGATTGGACTTCGCATTGGTACTGCTTTTGGCCTCTTATATCTTCTTTTAATCATCTTCTTTCTAGCGATGGTGTTTTAAAACTTGACAATGATCTAACATGTCTAAAGCCAATTGATGATCTTCTTAGTCATAAGGGAGCAATAGTCTGGAAGAAAGAAAGACTTTGCTCAAATGGAAGAGATTACTGGGGAGAAAAGATGGCTGCACAAAAAGCACTTGGAACTGATAATTTTTACATTTATAACACAGGTGTCTGGGGTCTGTCTAGTGAGTATGTAGAATCTGCCAAAATGATTCCAGAGATCTGTGAGAAGCTTATTTCTGTGGACATCTCATCAATTAGTAGATTTCCGGAATCTCCTGGAATAAGATCTAAAGTTTTCAACACTAGCGATCAAGTGTCAAATTGCTATTTTTTACATGAGAAAAGAATTCCAATTCTAGAAGCTGAGTCGTGGTTTGAACATCATTGCTACGGGCATGATATCAAGAAAAATTGCATAGAAAGAGCAAAGAATCTTCTCAAATAATTTTTAATTTCAGGAAAATAATGGACAACATCTGTACAATTACGTACACCAACTCGAGATGTCACGATATACTCAAGATTTATATCGAGCAAAGAGAAAAATTTGCATCTCAAATAAGAGGATATATTTTTACAGATAAAATTCCTGAATTTGACACCAAGAATCAAAAGATAGTTGTTTATAACAATAGTGATCCCTATTATGTTCAATGGATTAAATGTCTAGAGAATGTTGAAGAAAGTTACATAATATATCAGCAAGAAGATTTTTTTCTTGATGGTGAAGTCAATTATCCAGAAATAGAAAGATGTAAAAATTTTCTAGAAAATTCTGATTACTCATTTGTTAGATTTCTAAAGATTATGTTGCAAGGCGCCATTCACAGGCCTGAGCTAAAAATGAAAGAATTTCCAGATGTAGAGATAGAGAAATTCATATATGATGCACATGTTCTAGATCCCGATTCATTTGCATTTATGATGCAAACAACTCTCTGGAAAAAATCTGACTTTATTGATCTTTACAATCTTGTGAAGTCAAAAAAATGGCTTGAATCAAGAGAGTGGGATGCAGGAATGAGAGAAATGAGAATGAAAGGATCTTACTATTACAATGGATCAAAGAAGACAGGAAAA
>Ga0194133_10005283_pt1 | contig 16564 bp, 19 predicted proteins | sample TA2KigOf40mmetaG_FD_155448 | JGI IMG/M metagenome (GOLD analysis project Ga0194133, IMG submission 155448) | Freshwater microbial communities from Lake Tanganyika, Tanzania - TA2015055 Kigoma Offshore 40m | ecosystem: Environmental > Aquatic > Freshwater > Lake | place: Tanzania: Lake... | reverse complement strand
TCTAACAATGCATTTTTAGTAATGCCCTCATTTGCGACTGTTCCCGCATGTATACACGCTATTTTCAGTATTTTGACGCTATTTTTACATGAATTTAGCATATTAATGTGCTAAATTTAGAAAATTTGAAAAATAGCGTCTGATGGCATGTTGATTTTCATACGAGCTGCTCTGAGGGTTACGCTCATATACTGGTTACAGTATGTTATTATTCAGGATCAGGCAGTTTTTGGTGTTTGAAGAGAAAATTGTGGCTTTTGGTCCAGCAAATCAACCTTCCAACATGAGTTTGGATACATTTTTGTCTCAATGGGAGACAGGGAGAGGGATGGGACTTAAAATTTAGTACAGGGTTTGAGGTTGCGAGACATTGTTTTTTTCACAGAGACATAGACAACCAATTATTAGAATTCATTGCTCTTTCACGTTAGGCTAACTCACAAGGTACAAGCAAATTTTTTGAATTATTTTATACACGCGCGCCAAGCTAACGACACAACTGCATGATTTTGTCTGCTGTGTGATCCAGTGTATAAGTAATTGTATTTACAAAAAAACTTTTTATCATTTTTTTGATGTTTGGGTAGGCGGTGTTCTGTTTGTGTTAACAATATGTCTTACAAAGAAAATTGAAGAATTAGGTTGAACAAGTAAAACATAAAAAAATGATGGAAGTGCCTATTTCAAGTGCTCCTGCCACAACTGCTATTGATCTTTCTGATGGTGATCAGGTAATTTATTAGAAAAAAGGCTACCTTCTAGACGTGAAAAGGTTAAAATAGAACTTTATCTTCAAAAGGTGTTGACGGTCGATATATCTGATGCTCTTTCTGAGAGGGATTGGGTTAAATTTACCGTTCACACTAGAACAACTTTGCCAAGATTTGCCAGAGCAGAATTTTCTGTCATCCGGTTACACGAGGAATTCATTTGGTTGCACGACACCTTTGTGGAAAATCCAGACTATTTAGGATACATCATTCCGCCGCCACCACCCAGGCCCGATTTTGATGCTTCAAGGGAAAAGTTGAGGAAACTCGGCGACGCTGAAGGTAGTAATTAAATAATCCAAGTAATAATTAAAAGTCCAACCCGTATTAATTTTTTCTTAGGTAACTTAACAAGGGAAGAGTTCAACAAAATGAAGCAAGAATTAGAGGCTGAGTACTTGGCTACGTTCAAAAAAACTGTTGCAATGCACGAGACCTTCCTCTGTCGTTTGGCCACCCATCCTATATTTAGGTAAAGCTTGTTTCATTGTTGTTTTTGGGATAGATGCATCGTAAACTTGATTAAGGAAAAGTTTCAGACGTATTTACCATTAAGGCTTGTTCAAATGATCTGTTTTAGGCTCAAAGTTTAAAGCACAAGGGGCAGGGTGTCCGGCTCAAAACATAAAAGATCCTTTTCCAAGTATTGATCATTATTAAGTCGTGCAGGATCTCTCCTCCAAGCCCACGCTGATCCTGATAAATACCTATAGATGATCTGTCATTCCAAATCACAATTGAGTTTTTAAAGCTAACAATTTCTTTTTCAACCAAGGTCCGATCCCAATTTGGCCATTTTTCTCGAGTACGAAAAAGACCTCAACGTAAGAGGAAAAAATAAAAAGGAGAAGTTAGTGGGAATATTAAGTTCGTTTCAGAAAACTGGCGATGAACTGCTCTTGGGAAACACCTTAAAAGTAAGATGCATATTTAGGACTTATAAATGCAGCTTAAAAAAAGGTGCCAATGGTTTGTTTTTCAAAAGGATGTCGACGAGTTTTTTGAGAAAGAACGCCAGTTTCTGGTCTCCTATCACAGTACCTTGAAAGATTGTACAATAAAAGCTGACAAAATGACTGGGACGCACAAATCTTTGGCAGACAACTTCATCAAGATTTCTGCAGGCCTTATCGAATTATCTACCTGCGAATCGACGGTTTGAGCCCAGCAACAATTTTCATTATTTAACAAATTTAATGACTTTTTGTTTTTCAGCCTGCTTCATTGATCAATGAAAATAAGTCTGAAGGCAAAACTACGATTGGAGGTGAATTAAAAACACATTCAAATTCGGAATCCACAGAGAGTGAACACCATTCTTACGAAAGCAATGGAGAAAGACCAACATCTCCAACATCAGTAGAACAAAGCAATCAGGTAAACTCTCTGCTCCGATGGATACATATTTAAGTTTCAAATTATTCTAACAAATGTCTAATGCTTATTTCTAAAAATCAGACTCAAACAATACATGCACCTGCTCCCAAGAGTTTAGAGCTTTTCTTGTCGAAAGCAGCGGATGCGTTAGAGAAAATACGTCGTATTGAAGGGAGAGTTGCTGCGGACCAAGACCTGAAGTTGTCGGACATGCTGAGGTAGTTTGGATAGCAGTAAAAAGTCTCATCAATGGTGGATTAAACTATTTTCTCTTAACAGATACCATCAACGTGAAACCCAAGCAGCTAAAGATTTGTTATTTAGAAGACTAAGGTGTTTGGCTAATTATGAAAATGCAAACAAAGCGCTCGAGAAAGCAAGAGCAAGAAACAAGGACATTATTCAGGTAAAAGAGAAAGATATAGTCATCCTATGCTTTAAAAATATTTAAAATCTTGTCAATTATTTAAGGCCGAGAGTGAGCAACAGGAGGCCTGCCAGATGTTTGAAAAGATGTCAGAGAGGACTCGCGAAGAGTTGAAATCACTCAGAACACGAAGGGTGGTTTCTATAAAGAAGAGCCTGATTGATTTAGCAGAATTGGAGCTGAAGCATTCGAAAGCTCACGCTCAGATGCTTAAAGCTACTATAGCGTCCCTTAAAACGGACCTTTAAGACGTAGGGTCCCCTATTTGGCGAGCTAACCCTGGTCGACCATAATGGTCCTTTTCATCATGTGATGGCAAGATAGATCTATTTTATTTTAGTGAGGCTCTTTTGTGTTACAGACACTTTTTGTGAGTTGCGTGCAGATTGATGTCAGATGGGCAACTGTTTTTTTACATCTGCATTTTATTCAAGGTATTATGAAAAAATGAATTTAAAAAGCCAATTTTTACATATCCTGTTTAAATTCTTAAATTGTCAAATAATAAACCCTAAATCCTTCGATCAAAACTTTGCAAAGCAGAGAAATAATAGGTAGCACATGGTTGCTAGAAATGATAGTCCAGATAAAAAGCCACTGCCGATGCAAAAATATAATGCCCATTTCCGCAGGCCTGTTGACGTGAGGTTCAAGTCTAGCAATTTAGGAAGAGACTGGCGGACAGGCTTTATTTTCACTTCCTCCAGGGGCGTTGAGACCGGTGGTGTGTGGCAGTCCGTAAACTCTTCTTTGGGTGTTTGAAAACTTGACATTTTTTCAATTGGGGTGCGAAAACTTGGCAAGGAAGAGTTCGGGGTGCAGAAATAGGAGTCCTTGTCACGGAGTGTAAAGTCTCGGGGACATTGAGAATGCAGGCTGCGGGCGTTTCTTCTCTTATTTACATGTTGAATGTCCAAAGGATTTCGGCAACAGTCCATCCAGAATGAAAAAGAGCTGCACAGGGCTGCGATGGAGAATCCGTACAGGCTCGAGCTTAGAAAATCGCTCTCTGTTGCGTAGAAAGTGAGGAAAAATAGAAAAAATGAAATGATTGTCAAACAGAAAGGAATGATTGCTGGATGATTTCCCATTTTTATACTCCACTAAAATTACAAGTTCTTATAGATTTCTCTTAATGCTCGATATAAAACTACAACACTTTTCCCGGAAATTAACAAGTCATTAAGAATAAAATTTTAAGTTAACGTGGCTTTGTTTATCTTGAAATTTAAGTGAAGCAAAGTAAAAAGTGAGTTCTGATAAGCATATCTCTGGGCGGTACCTGGTGAGTGGATGCTTTTGGTCCATGTTTCACAGACTGCAGGGGCTGTAGGCATGGTTTTTGCCTCATTCTGGAGGTTCTTAGCCTTCCCTAAGATGGTGATCTCACAAACCATCATGGGACACTGCATCCTTCCCCTTCCCCTAGTATCCTCAAATTCCCAGAGCAAATAGCGGACCAAATGGAGGATACCACATCCTACAAATCCACGATCACCCTACCAGAACAGGATCGAGGCCAATGTTCCTAGACAAAATAGAGGATCCATTGGAAACCCCCTTCATCCTATCCCCACACTCCTCCCTAAGGTCCTGGTGCAGAGGATCTCACAAATTTCCTGTCTGAAATTTGAAATAGATGCCCCTGCAGTATAATGTGCAGATTTTTCTCATCTGAAAATCTGGGGACCTCCCATGTCCCAAAAATATGCTAATTAACAAATAGTGTGGGGTCCCACAACAAAAAGATGAAATTCCCGTAAGAATCACCCTTGAACTCACTGATGGTCAGCGAACAGCATCCTGTTCGATTACCTTTCCACCGCCCCTCTCGGGAATGGTAAAAAAACCGAAAAAATTAGACTGAATTATTAAAAAATTACTTTTGTTGACAAGATTTATTGCTCATTCAACATTTGCTTGTGTAAAAAACATTATTACAAAATCTCAGGCAGAATATACTGATGATTCTGGACAGCTTATTAAGAAATCATAAAAACTGTTGCTGGTGAAATGAGTAATTCATATTTGATGAGACAAAAATGGTATGAGCCATACCAGCTTAAGTTGAGGTTTATCTATGTTACAATCTACTTTTGAATGAACGAAAAAATTAATTCTAGAAAAGAAAGTTTAGGAAAAAAGCTCAAGAAATGTAATTCTTTATCTAACAAATTTCTTTAACAAGAATGAGCACAATTTTGGAAGGCTAATTTAAACTGCTTTAACTTTCAGTTGTTTCATCTTAGGTGCTGCTTTCTTCCGTTCACGTCTGAATTAAAAATTGGTAACGTAAAATTACTTTATATGATTTGATTGAAAATTTAAATTCATCAGAAGGTATCACACATCACCTAAGCTCTTTTTCTTCCAATCTTCTTTGCCTTTCGGGGTCGTCGATTTCCCGAATCTTATCTTTTATTTCTCGGCGTTTTCGTTCGCGTTCCTCCTTTTCAAAAATCAAATGGACAAAATGAGAAAAATAAAGATAAAATCTATTTTTTAATTTGGAAACCTGAGCTTTCTCAGCTTTAGCTGCATGAACTGACTTCCAAAAAGCTTCAGTCACTTTGCTGCGATTCTTTTCTGCCTTTGTCTTGCCTTCTCTTGTAAGCCTGATATTTTAGAAAACAATTACAAAAAGAGCTCTTGCAACACATTTTAGTAGCTTTTTGACCTGAAACGCTTTATTTTATCCATGAAGTGAAAGACCAACATTATAAGAGGCTTCAGAGACTCCATGGCTTCATCAATGTTCTAAAATCCAACATTTATTACGTTTTAGGGAATGAAATATGAAAGGCTTTTCGTTGTTCACACTCACCTGGTTTCCCCCTTTGAAATGTGGGAAATTAAAAGTAAATATAAGGACTTTCTTCCCTTCAGAGAGTTCATTTCTTTCTGAATCTTCGTTTGACTTTGGCCCCGTATACTTAAAACAACTTGCCATGAGCCACTTCTCAAAATCAAATTAAGTAATTAAACAAATTTACCTGGTCGGAAAAGTGAATAGAGTCAACAGCTTCTGGGTACTTATTGAGTATTGCTATCATTTTTGGGTCCATTACTGTTGTTGTGACCTCAGGAATTTCTGACATAATAAAAAATCCATTGGGAATGCCATATTTTTCTGAAGCAGGCTTCTTCTCCGGACAAAAAGTCAAAATATCGCTCATGTCCTTGCTGAGTTTCAAGCTTGCTTTTTTACTCGCCAGGCAAAATACAAATGTGTCCATATCATCGGAATTCATGGAGACTTTAATGCGAACCTATCAAGAAAACAACTTAGAGCAGTGACAAAAACTAGACACAGCGAAACAAAGCACCTGGTCATTTTGAGGCTTCATGAAGTTACCTATGACTGAGATCATATCTTGGCGTTTTAGAAACCTTAACTCAACAAGCATTCCTTCGCAACAGACTCGACCTGAGCACCTTCATTTTTGTAATTAGATAGGTAGTTTGCAAATTACTTTTGAAAGAAAAGATTAATCAGAGGCTCAGAGCCTTACCAAATTGTGAATAAATGTCTTTTTGAATTTGAGATTCTATGTCGTCAATGTTCCGCGCACCATCGTCTCCAACCTGAAGAAAAGTTACTCAACAATAAACAAAAACAGTACCTCAGGGACACCGAAAAAGCACTTCTTACCAAGGCAAAATTGCTTTCTAGTAACGATTTATGGGCAGTAAACCAAGCGTTAGCAATTCTCTGATTTTTTGTTTTTCCTGTAAGGAAGTTTAGGAAGTACACAATGATTCCAGCGAACATCTGAAAAGATTAAAAGGGTTTTTGTTAAACGTTAAACAAATTAGGTTTGAAATATTATTTTGCAGCAAACAGGGTACAAATGTTCCAGGCAACGAGTTTTAACCTACAGCGTTTGGAACCCTGCAGCCAAATGCCGATGAGTACATTATTCGATCTGAAGATTGGAAATGCTAAAACTGTAGACTGTACCAAAATTTCCAAGTAATAGCTCTCCCAATTGTTTCTTAAATGAGCTGGAATTTTGGCAATATTGATTGTTTTGGGTGGCGGTGGAGTGCTTGACGACTTGGCGCTAGAAGATTTACGGTCTGATTTTGGTTGATGTTCAAACTCGTCATCCTCGTTCTCTTGGTGATATCTTTTTAAATGTGAAAATCAAGTTGAAATTTTTAGTCAAATGAAATATTATATTTTCATAATACCCTTCAAATTCTTCCTCATCTTCGAAATGATTAAACTCTGATTCCTCATCCTCGACAACAGCTTCATCATCTTCGTTGTCTGGCTCAGTTACAGCTTGCTTCACCTTCACAAAAAAAAACAGGTCAAATTATTTCCTAGAAATTATAACACTTTTCGATCAAAGAAAACGCATTTCATCCACTTCAAAACGTGGTAAAAATTGTAAAAACTGAATTTATTACATTGGAGTAGCTGTCATCTTCAACATCTTTGAATCCTTCAGCAGGCTTTCCAATATCTTCATCTTCGTCAAATTCTGCAAAATCGTCAGAGTTGCCATTCTCGAAATCGTCCTGCAGAAATCAATAAGAACATGAGCCAGAACCTGAGCAAAAAATTTCCCTACCGGTAATATACCTCGTCGTGATTTTGTCCAAAACTATGGCTAAAGGTTAATGCAATGAACAACAGAACTATTGTCGATTTCCACATTTTCCACACTCAAAGAAAAAAATTATTCTATTTTTCTGCGGCCTGACAATTCTTGAGAGATAATCCTGAACTTGAGGTGCTTCTCAAGAGAGAAAAAATCCACTTTTCCCAAAGTTTGGACCTAGTTGGAACGTGACTTGTCAAATTATGAAGGCGTTTACTGCAGAAAATGAGTCTTCCAAAAACAAAATATATTAGATATTCAGAAGCCGATAAAACCGACTTCTATACAACGTCCAACACATACTCTTGAGATGTCTATGGTCCAACACAATACCTCGTTGACACCTTTGGAACAATCAGGAATGTTACGCACGCGCAACCTCTTAGAGAATGCCTCAATAATTAATTTTTTGTGCAAAGATATAAGGCAAAGCTAATTCAAATTAAAAGCTAAAGAAAAGTTAATAAAACTACATTTTTAGGTTGATATCTTATTTAATAAACTTTTTTCTAGCTCTAAAATTGTAGAAGCTATTAGAGATGTAAGTTGAAGGCCATTTTAACATGGTGCCTCTGGTCCATTCAGAGGCCAGAGCAGCCTTTTAATTACCCCAACTTCTAAACATAGTATCAACAAACTTATAAAATATAAAATACTTGCCAACCGGGCCCTGGCGCTGTCCGGGAAAAATTTGATGAGCTTACGTCACCCATCTGGACATTTTACGTTACACAAAGGTTTTAGAGTTTGGGGTACCCGGGGTCCAGGGATCGGGTTGGCGGGGTCATGCTTGTGCTTAGAACCTTCCATGAGTTGGTGGGGAGGTCTGCGCAAAATTTGGTGGAGATTGGTCTGGCGGTTCGGGCGTGAAAAGTTTTACATAGGTACAAACAGTCACTTTTAAATATATAGATTCACAATATAATTCTCTTTCCAAAAATATGCTCAACAGCACTAATGGTTAAATAATTCTTAATAGCCCATCCCCTGGTCAAAATTTCGGAGAAAAAATATGTGAAGTTGTGGAGAAAAAATTCCTCTTTCCAAAAACCTAAAAATATTCTATCTAGCTCAAACTCAGGAGAAGGAGTATTTCAAAGTTAACACCTCTGACCCCTACAGAGAAAAATGTCACAGACACCAATAGCCCTATGAAAATTCTAAACTTGCTTTGCTCGCTGGCGGCTAAAGCTTATATTTTTCGAAAATGACCAGTCGACACTATTTTGCAATTATTTTTTGAAAGTTTGCATAGTTCAGACCAGTAATAACATGATCGTCTGATATCAAAACGAGTCTAGTTTCACTTCCATCATCTTCAATTTCAACGTCGTCTTCACACTCAGCAACAACTGTGACGTATTGTGTTGTGCCATCTTCGTCATCTACTTCAGCTAGGATTTCTGTTGCCTCTTCTTTAACATCTAATTCATACTGATCATCTCTCACAGACTCACTTTTCAAAGAGTTGTTTTTTACATTGTGTACGAAGTGGACGTGGCGGCGTAAAACATGCCTTAATCGGAACCCATGGCCACAAATTTCACAAGAAAAGGGCCTTTCACCTGTACATCAATAAACCATAATTTATAAAAGATGTGTTAGAGAGCATACATCTCAGTGGCAAATGACCTGTGTGAATTCTCTTGTGCTCTTGAAGGTATATTGCAGCTCTAAATCCCTTCTCGCAAACGTCACATTTATAGTCACGAATCCCCGTGTGAACCTTCCGGTGAATGGACAACGAATACTTGCGGGCGAATTCTTTATCGCAATACTCACACTAAAATGAAATCATAAAGTGAATGAAAAAATAGACAAAAAAAATCAACAACCAATAACATTTTACTTTATATGGCTTGTGGTCAGAATGAATTGATTTCCTATGGTACATTAGGTCGGAGTACTGACGAAAATGGCGTCCACATTCAATACATTTCAAAGGCTTTTCGCCTAAAAAAAATTTAAGTAACCTTAAAATCATTGATAAAGGTTGTTTCTTTTTACCTTTGTGAATGAGCATGTGAATTGAAAGTGAGGTCGTGTTTGCAAAAAGTTTGTTGCAGGTTTCACATTCAAACTTGATTTTTCCTAAAATTGAAAAGTATTTTAAACAAATGAAAAGTCTTTTTATTCAAATAAAGTAAATGTTACTGTTCAAAAAAGGTGGAGCTCTTAATAAATCCCTGAATTTTTAACTGCTGAAGTTGATCAAAATTACTTTAAAATCTGTCCTAGCTCCTCTGCTTCTACTGACTACTTAACTTGAATGTGAAATAATTTTTCTGTGTTATTTAATCACTTTATTTTTCTTTTGGTTGCTAAAAGTTTTCACATGTGTTTGAATCAACTATTTACCATCTTCTGTTTCAATTTTTTTTGCAATAATCTTCTTTTTAGTTTTTTTTTCTTTTGTCATTATCTTTTTGCCATCAACGCCAATTTCAACTTCACTTTCCTCACCACTTTCTGAGTCTATGTTCGGTTTGAGAACCTTTGTAGAGACCTTCAAAATAAGAAGAATGTTACAGCATAAAAACTGTTATGAAAAGATGTTTTTGCTTAGAGAGACACTTTTGGAAAGAACTAATAAAAGTAGATATAACTAACATTTACCATGTCTGGATTGTATCTTGGCTTGGACACACGGCCACTTTTTGTTTTTATGACCCTGATGAGAGAAAAATAAAAAAGCCACCAATTAAATTTCCATATTAACCAGTAATAATTTGAATTAAAAGTCAATATTAAGTGTATCTCTGCTATTCTATTGAAAGAAAAAAACTTACGGCTCGCTTTTTACCGTTGAAGAGTCAGGAAATCTTTCTTTTGTTTCTGTTTTCACTCGATTCCTCTTGGTCCCCTTTCTTGGAGTTTCATAATGTCCCTTTAAATGGCGGAAAAATTCCATCTGAATGTACAAAAAAAATTTATCACATAGTATCCACAGTTTTAATTGAATTTTAGAAAATGTAATTTTTCTTCGTTTCTATACCCTTAAATTTTTTTTATGATAAAGTTTCAGTGCACAAGATATTGTATTAATTTACCTGTCCTGCAATGTTGCTTTTACAAATTTCGCAATTGAAAGTGATTCTAAAAAGGCTTAAATTAAAGATGTGTCAATTTTTTTTGATTCATTTTGTTTGACTTACAAATTCTCTAACTTTGATTGACTTTTGGCAACTGTAGAGAAAGACTCCTCCTCTTCCAAACTTTCCTTTAAAAAGATCATAAACTTATTGGCAACAAGATAAAGGGGCTTTTCCTTTAAAAAGCCAAAAACTTTAATGCTTGCTTGAACAGGACATGAAAATTTCATACCATAGAAGCATTAACCGTCAATTCTTCATGACTATCATTTGCTGCATTTTGTTCCTCTGTGTCTGTCTGATCCGTGACAATATACTACATAGAGATGAGATTAGCTAATTCTTAGGCTCAAGGTAAATGTACTCACTTGGCTTCCATTTGCAAAAACAATGTAGCTTCCTCTTGCCGCAGAATTTTCCTCAACAATTTTTATGACCTACAGACGCAAACAATAAGTGAAAGTGAACTAAATTGTGAGCTCAGCTAAGGGCTCATGCAAAACACAAACACACTTGCTCCTCTTCACTAACATCTTCTGCCTCATTTTCCATAACATCACCCTTAAGCACTATAGTCTCGAGAGATGGAGTGCTGCCTTGGCCCTCTGATTCTTCATTGTGTATAACCTCCAACCTACCACCTCCATCATCATCCAAGTCATCGACCTGAATTAACTGAGTTGCAGCTTCGAGAATATTCATTTCAACTCTCGATTCTTTGGGAGAAGAATGAACCCGAAAAACTTGCGTCTTTGATTGGTTTTCACACGATTCTTCCTCATCGTCCTTGAGACAATATATATGTTACCAATTAAAGAGACCAGAAAATAAAGGCAATCTTTTAAATCTTTACCTGGCCAAAACTCGAGAAAACCAATTTGACAAAGGGCTTGTTCGGCAAAACTTTAGATATTAGAATAGTCTGATTTCCAGTCTTCATTTGGCTCTTGTCACCAATGATTCTATTGTTCTTTGCCATTTTGAATTTTTCAATCAACTTCTTTTAAACGCAAGCCAGTTTCTGAATAAAAAGTATGACCCTGTTTTATTGATAAATTATAAAAATAAAATATATCTATTGAGTCAAAAGTAGCTCACCTTTGCAAAACATTTAGTTTAATTCTAAACGTAAACTTTGTTTTTCAGATCAATAAAGAATTATAAATACAGACAAATATTTTTATTTGTTTTGGACTTTTTGTTTTGTTTTTTTTTGCGTGGCAACGGCTTCTCTACATCAATCATACATATCAGTTGTACGCTCCACGGCTTTCTAAAATTCTAGTGTTTTTGTTTACACTTGGAGAATTCCCGGACGTTGACCTGGTGAGCGGTGGCCCCAACCTCAACGTTGACCTGGTGAGCGGTGGCCCCGACCTTAACGCAGTTTTAGAACACCTACATTTATTTTTAATTTAAATCAATGGGGCAAGTTTTTGTCTCTATTATTAGCTTGTTATTCAAACGGTTGATTTAGTCAAAATTTCAAGTTTGAGGAAATGAAAATGTACCCAGCGCAGGTTTAGTGTAGAATCTGTACTCTGAATCCATCAGTGGACCAATTTCAACAAGCAAATCTCAAACATGCCACTCGGACGTCATGATAACAAATGAAGAGATAGCCTTTATCGACGAAAATATATTCCTTTAGTTTAGGAAATGTCACAAGTAACTGATCTGAAAGTGCCTTTTTGAGCTCAAAAAATCAACTTGAATCGAGCGAAGTAGAAAGTACGGTGAAGAAATAAAAAATATTTATTTGCTCTTCATAAAATCTGATTTCATTCTATGGTGAGAAAGGCAATCGAAATGGTAACTTGACGAAAAAAAACCTAATTTGATTTCAAAATAAAAAAGCTCAATCGATAGACTTAACTAACATCACCAGAGCAATGAAATGTTGACTAAACTAAAATCTGACATTGGCTAATAATTTTTTTTCTGGAAGATAATTAGAACATCTTAAAACTGACACTCATTGCTAAAAGCAAAGCTATGTTCAGTGACATTTGAAATGCATCATGGCAATATAAAAAATTAAAACTTATGCTTCCAATCATCTACCCGACAATGGGCCTCAAAGGTTAATTATTCAAATAATGTAAGTGGGGGCAAATTCTTTTAAAACTAGGCTGTCCCTATTTTATTAGTTTGGACGTATCTGAAAACCAACAGTGAGAATCGTCTCCTTCATCGACGAGGCAGTCATTCTGGTATTGGCTGAAGTCACCATCAGCCCGATCCTGAAATGCAAAACAAAACGGCTGATAATTGTAATGTGAACAAAAAAAAGGTATACAGGCCTTGACCCCAACCTCTGTTCTAACATGATTAAATTCTAGGTCAGGATGAGATAAGCTCCTATTGACAAAATCATTAGCACGGCTGTAAGAGGAATCAAGAAAAAATTTCTTCAGTAGTTGAGCAGAATTCGATAGTCTTTTTTACCCATGTCCCACTAAATTGGCATTACTGACAGATGTTTTCATGGTGGCGCCTTTCGTACTCTTTGTTGAATCCACTGTTATTCGACCGGCCTCGACCCCCTCGCGGCGCTCAAAGGAGACTCTAGAGCCAGACGTGAGACTAAAAATTAAAGTTAGTAAAAGTAACTTGTAAGTCGTTCGGGTGAGACAGATGGATGAAACCTGAACGGACGATCCCCCTTCTTCGATCTCTTTTTGTGAACACAGCAGCAGAGGGCTAAAACAAAAAGCGCCAATGCTGTTGCCCCAAAAACTGCTCCAATAATGGCATCAATGTGCAAGTCTAACCTAAAAGTCATACTCTTGCCTCTAATATACAAATTATGAAAAAAAAATTATAACGTCCTGCCTATCTAACGATGGCTCTGCGGTATGCTCTCTTCTTTCTTTTTCCTGTTGAAAACTCCTAGTTAGAGATTCAGTTCGTCCCAAATTTTCTATCGACTCAGGGACTTCAGAAGGAGCCTTTTGCGTTGTTGGATTTGCCGAAAAGGACAAAACTTTAGACTTATGCTCTATTCGGAGGCATGCTGTCCCATTTTGAACCTTGTAACCATCTTTACATTTACAGGCGTAGCCAGCAACACTCTGTTTTCAAAGATAAAGTTGCCCATATTAAAAAAATCTGCTGCTGTATTTTCAAAAAGCAGTTTTAGCTTTTCATGATAATCCTGTAGAAGTGAAATACTTACAGGTGACTTCACACAAATGTGATCACAAGGTGAGCCATGGCAAGGCGACCTAATAACCGATAATTTGAGGATTGCCATTAAGTGCAAAAGGATTTTACTCACTCAATGAAAGGTTCCAGATTTTCGTGAAATATATGGATTCCCATCGGCTGTACTGCTGCTCCCTAAAATGTTTCAATTTGAAACTTGCTTTAGATGGTCGTAGACAAAACTTTCGTTGAAAGAATACCTTGAACCAGCTACGGTGGCCGGCACCAGTGAACTTATTGCAAGACTGAATCTCATTGGCACTCCAATCAGACCAGAAAATATTGTCTTCAAAAACCGAAACAGAGAAAGGATGGGAAGGGGCCTAACAAATAAGACGGTTTAAATTTAAAGGAGTCTTGTATTATCTGCTCTAACAAAGTACCAATTGGATGACTATTCGACGGTCAGTTCCATCGAGGAGAGTTGACTCTACCCTGTCAAGATAAGCATCAGCCCTAAATCATCAGTCAATTATGTAGACTTTAATTGGAAAAAAATAACGAATGAGACTTGCCAAAATATTCTGTCGACGCTTCGGTCAATAACAACTCCATTGGGCCACTTTAAATTATGTGTAACAATCATTCTATGATTTGAGCCATCCATACCCGCAATAGAGATGTGAGGACGAAGACCCCAGTCAGTGTAGACTAAAATGCCTGTTTGTAAAAGTGCAAACATCTTATGGTTCTTCATTTACCACACTCGAGTCAATTTACAATAACAGACAAGAAATCCTTAATTACCTCTTTCTTGATGAAGAGCAATGGCACGTGGCTGATCAATGTTTTCTGTAAGAAGTTTATGACAGTACAAGCCATCAAGGGTGCAAACACCAATAATTTTGGGTCCCGAATCAGTGTAATAAAAGTTTCTTGTAAAAGAGTCGACAGCAAGATCTTCAGGGTGCTTGAGAGATGAGTTCATGACCACTCTACAACGACACATTAAAACACAACTAATTCTCAGTAAACCGTTTCAAAAGGTCTCAAACTTACTTGACATTTGAGCCATCCGTTTTTGAGCTTAAGATTGCCTGAAATAATTCTCTAATTGATGTATTACAACGTTATAAAAATATAAATCCTAAAGTCTGTAAGAATGTTTCCTTTGAAAAGCTGTAGCAAAAATCAATTCTTTTAAACCCATTACTGGAAGCATTAAGCTTGAAATCAGTAATACTTCAAATGTTAATGGTACTTGTTACTCGCTTGTAAAATACCTGTTTTCCTTTCTCTAGATTCGTCCAAAAAATTCTATTTTCCACTGCATCATACGATATCCCGATTGCCTGCAAAAAGATCTAAGGTAAAAATTATAGGACCAAGATAAAGTAAAAATCTTTCACATGCCTGACGCACAAAGCTTTTATTGTGAGTAACAGTCATAGAACTTTTGTCACCGAGGCCCATTCTTCCAATCTAGTTTGGCACAAAGTTTTAGTTGAATTTTTTCGTTCAAACGACTGCTTCGAATTACCACAGTTTTAGCTGCAAAAAAGAGCACGGGCTGGCTCGACTTCTCGATGACATTACAGCTTCTGTTATCTGCCTTGGATAATTCGTAACCCTGATGACAAGAGCATTCAAAGCTTCCTCTAAAGAATAGTAGAGTCGTTAAACAAAGCTGCAAAGAGTCATTGCTGTAAACCCCTAAAGACCTTGAGTTATTGCAGAACTGGCTACATTGGCCGAACTCTAAGCATTCGTCGATATCTTCGCAGCTTTGACCATCCGAGCTTATTCTGAATCCCTCCTCACAGAAACACGTTTCCGAAAATCGTGAAGGAATTTTCACACACCCCTAAGTTCCTTCATCTTTATGAGTGGTTGCAAAAGTGACCAAATTCTGTTTGAGACTCGTACCTGCTCACACTTCCGAACGGAGCAAGTTCTTGTGCAGTTCTTTTCTTCGTCAGACCTGTCGCTGCAATCGGGAATTCCATTGCAAACTCTGTTCATGGGAATGCACTCTCTCTTGTTGCTACAGGCAAAGTTGTTATCAGGTAGGGAGCAGTTGTTTTTGAAATCCAAAAGGTCATCGTAGCAGCCCTCTTAAAGTGAACAGAAAGGGTCACAAAATACTTCTAGAAAACTAGCTTATTCTCAAGTCACCTTCGTCTCTCCCATTAGGACAGTCCAAGCCGCCGTCGCAAACCCACCTTGCGGGCACAGTTTTTTTGTCCTTGTCGTTACACTGGAAGAAGTCGAAGGCACTTTCATGCACTACAAGAAAATATCAAAAGCGTATTTAAGGTAGCCTTAGCTTAGTTTGGAGAAATGTACCTTCCTCTTCTTTGCAATCGCTCTCGTCACTGCCGTCCGGACAATCCTCGTGTCCGTCACACCGCCAACTCTCAGGAGCACACAAGCCTGAAGGAATAGTACTTTAGGGCACGAAAACATACTCTAGGACGGCGAGATTCCATTCTCACCCATTTTGCATTTAAAGTGGCCTTCGCCACACACTGTCCCGTTTCTTATTGGGCAATCGCTTTCGTCATACCCATCGTGACAGTCCTCCTGGAAAAAGTCACGTTGTGCTCGAATTTTATGGATCATTTTCGACCTCGTCTATTTTACCTGGCCGTCGCACCTCCAAGTTAAGGGATAGCATTCCGTGTGGTCGCCTAAAAACAAAATCTTATACACTAGGTCGAACTGACTGTAATTTAATTATACTTGGGAAATAGGACGGTTGTGGCCGAATGGTTTATGTATTGGGGAAAACAAAACTTAAGTGAATATCTTGGGTGAGTTTATGGGCGCTCAAAAAAGAATAGAGTTGTCCTTGAGAAAAGTTATACTTGCATTGAAAGAATTCGGTCGGGTCGCAGACGTGCTTCAAGCATCCTGTCTCGTCCGAGTGATCGGCGCAATGGTTGATTCCGTCACATAGAAATTTTTTAGGCAAACACTTTTTGTCACCGGCACACTCAAATGTCTCCAACGTACAGTTGACAAAAACCTGGTTCACGCTACGAAGGATCTCGCTTGCCCTAACGCTGCTCAAGCCCGTTTCTAAGAGGACGCATACCAACAGGAATTGGAGTTTCATGACCGGGCCTTTCCGGAACGAAG
>Ga0194133_10005282_pt1 | contig 16564 bp, 17 predicted proteins | sample TA2KigOf40mmetaG_FD_155448 | JGI IMG/M metagenome (GOLD analysis project Ga0194133, IMG submission 155448) | Freshwater microbial communities from Lake Tanganyika, Tanzania - TA2015055 Kigoma Offshore 40m | ecosystem: Environmental > Aquatic > Freshwater > Lake | place: Tanzania: Lake... | reverse complement strand
TCAGCAGACGGGCTCCCATGGGGGTAACGGTATGGTCCAATACCGAAAGCAGGGTGGGATTGTCTCCTTGGCTGCCTGCTACCAATTCGAGATTACGGATGGTAAACCGGTCCATCCATAAAAACGCATGGTGGTCTATTCGATGTAAACGATTGATGTGTTCAAGATGGGGATGTTCGGTCTCGCGCAGATAATGAAATAATGCACCAGCTGCCATCAGACCTTCGGTCATCTTGTCTACCCCAAAGCCCTTGAAAGAATGCGTCTCGAAATGTTTCAGTAACGATTCCGTGGCGTAGGTGGCATCAAAGATCCATTCATCAAGGGCATAGGTATAAACGCGAAGCGAAAATTGCTCTTTAATGGCGGAGAGTTGTTTTTTACTACATATGATCTCGGTGGCTCGAAAGCTTTGCAGGAGTTTGTCGATATACTCCTCACTGCCTTCTGCCAAGAGCATCTCACCGGTAGACAGATCGAGTAAGGCAAGCCCATAGCTGCCCTCAGTAGGGGGAGTTAGGGCAGCCAAAAAATTATTTTGTCGTTGATCCAAAAGCTTGTCTCCTGTAGCGGTGCCGGGAGTGACCATTTCGGTAACCCCTCTTTTGACGATGCCTTTGGCATGCTTTGGATCTTCGAGTTGATCGCATACCGCCACGCGGTGGCCGGCCTTGACCAATTTGTGTAAATAGCTATCGAGTGAATGGTGGGGAAAACCAGCTAGCGCTGCCGAGGCGGCCGCTCCGTTATTTCTTTTGGTTAACGTGATGCCCAGCACCTGCGAGGCCACGACCGCATCATGACCAAAGGTCTCATAAAAATCGCCAACCCTGAATAGCAAGATCGCATCGGGATATTTTTGTTTGATGGCCCGATGCTGTTGCATGAGCGGCGTATCTGCAGTATTGCTTTTTGCCATAGGGGTGTGGTGCGCTGACCGGGAAAGACAAAAATAAGGAACCCTGCTTACCTTTGCCACATGCGGAAACTCCAGGGTGACGAATTGGGAAGATTATCTGTTGCGCAGTGCAAATCGTTGCCTCGTTTCCCGATCGTGGTGGTGCTAGAGAATATTCGCAGCGCCTACAATGTAGGTAGTGTCTTTCGAAGCGCCGATGCCTTTTTTATCGAGTCCATCTACCTAGTGGGCTACTGCGCCAAACCCCCGCACAAGGAGATCGCTAAGACCGCATTGGGGGCCGAGCTGGCCGTTCCCTGGAAGCATGCCGAAAAGGCCTCGGTAGCCGTTCAGGAATTACAGTCCATGGGCTATAAGGTGTTCGCTGCTGAGCAAACTGATTCAAGTATTCCTTTGCAGCAACTTACGATTTTGTCCGATCAAAAGATCGCCATTGTCTTTGGCAATGAGGTTACCGGCGTCGAGGCCGACACCTTGGACCGCTGTGATGGGTGCATCGAGATACCGCAATTCGGCATGAAGCATTCTCTCAATATTGCCACTGCAGCGGGAGTGGTGCTTTGGGAACTGGTTCGTCATCACCTGCAAACTGCTGCCCTCCCTCATGCAAACAAAAATTAGTAACTACCTGCGGCTAATTGCCTTTTCGCATACCCTCTTTGCTATGCCCTTTGCCTTGTTAGGATTTTTTCTAGGCGTTCGTAATGGGCTTACTGTTACCGAAACGACCCCAGGGGGCGAGGGGCTTCAAGATATTATAGGGAGTAATATTGGGTTGCTGTTGGTCTTAGTTGTGGGTTGTATGGTCTTTGTTCGTAGTGCGGCCATGGCCTTTAATCGGTATTTAGATCGGTCATTTGATGCTCGCAATCCCCGCACGGTGGGGCGCGAGATTCCGGCTGGGTTGGTCAGCCCCCAAGCCGCCTTATTGTTTACTGGGGTTAATTCGATCTTGTTCATCAGTTGTACTTTTTTTATCAACCCCCTTTGTTTTTATTTATCACCAGTGGCTTTATTGGTCGTATTGGGCTACAGTTATACCAAACGCTTTACACCACTTTGTCATTTGGTACTGGGGCTGGGATTAGCGCTGGCCCCCTTGGGAGCCTATTTGGCCGTGACGGGTCAGTTTGCCAACTTACCCCTATTATTTTCCCTATTGGTGTTGTGTTGGGTAGCCGGTTTTGATATTATTTATTCCTTGCAAGACGAAGAATTCGACCGATCGCAGCAATTATTTTCCATACCGGTTTGGCTGGGAAAAAAAAGAGCCTTGAATCTATCGAGAGTCTTGCATGCTATTTGTGGCGCTGTAGTATTGATAGCGGGCGGGTGGGGCGCTTTTGGCCTCTTGTATTGGGTAGGTGCTGCCGTTTTTATCGCGATGCTCGGCTATCAACACTCGTTGGTCAAGCCAAACGATCTTCGGCGGGTAGACCGGGCCTTTATGACGGTCAACGGGATCGCATCGGTTTGTTTTGCCCTTTTTGTCATCACCGATCTATTTTTATTTTCTTGATATGGCAAGGATCATGGCATTGGATATTGGTGGAAAGCGGACCGGTATAGCAGTTACCGATCCCTTGCAAATTATCGCTACCGGACTCTCTACGATTGAGGCCGGCGAACTAATACCCTACATCAAAGCCTATGTGCAGCGCGAGCCCGTTGAATTATTTGTAGTGGGCTGGCCTACTAATTGGGATGATAGTGAAACCCATGGTACCCCGTTAGTGGTAAAGGCGATCAAGGAACTACAAAAACATTTTCCGGCAACACCCGTGCATAAGATGGACGAGCGATATACGTCGAAAATGGCCAAGGACGCCATGTTGGAAATGGGACTCAAAAAAAAGCAGCGAAGCAACAAAAAGCTTGTTGATGAGATTGCCGCCACGATTCTGTTGCAAGATTACCTGCGATCGGTACAAGGTGCGTAAATTTGCCGTATGATCTTTCCAATTGTGGCCTATGGACATCCGGTACTGCGTAAAGTGGCCGAACCATTGCAGCCGGACCAAGTACTGCTCGAGCCTCTTATTGCCGACATGTGGGAGACCATGTATGCAAGCCATGGGGTGGGGTTGGCCGCACCGCAGGTAAACAAGAGCATCCGCCTTTTTACAGTAGACACCCTTCAGATCTTCGAGGGAATGAGCGAAGAGGAAAAGAAGTCGTATCCCGATGCTCCCGGGATCAAAGCGGTTTTTATCAATGCACAGATCGTTTCATTGACCGGGACCCCTTGGGCCTATAACGAAGGTTGTTTAAGTATCCCCAAAATAAGAGAAGATGTGATGCGTCCTGACACCGTAGTGCTCGAATACCAAGACGAGCACTGGCAGCATCATCAAAAAACTTTTTCGGGGCTGACGGCCCGTGTTATCTTACACGAGTACGATCATATCGAAGGCCGTTTATTTATCGATCACCTCAGCTCCTTAAAGAAAAAGTTGCTCAAAGGAAAGCTATCAGATATCACCAAGGGGAAGGTGCATGTCGATTATAAGATGCATTTACCGGGATGAGACTTTATTTCCTGATACTATTGGGGTGCTTGAACACCCAGCTTTGGTCTCAATCGGCACCAGTAGATTCGCTCGATCAGATCCGGCTAGCCCAGTCCATTCGGTTGTCGGAAGTGATCATCGACAGCCGGCTCAATGTCGCTCGTTTTATGGAGCAGGTCAAAAACGACACCAGTTTTTATAAGGCATTCAAAAATCTTCGGGTGCTGCAGTTTACATCGAGCAACGATATTGTGATGCGCGATAAGCGGGGAGGGGTGCTGGCCCGGTTGCAGAGCAAGACCCGGCAAGTCAGAACCGGTAATTGTCGTTCCATGCAAGTACTGGAAGAAAGGTCCAGTGGAGATTTTTATGATCGCAGGGGAGACTATAATTATTACACGGCGGAGTTGTATGCCAGTTTATTTTTTACAAAAGAAATGGTTTGTGGAGAGACCAATTCTATTCGCGCTAAGAATTTTTCTGCCCGTGGTCGCAGCGGGGTAGACAAGCATAAGGAACAATTGAAGATGCTGCTCTTTAGACCCGGGCAACGTATTCAGGGCGTTCCGTTGCTGGGCGACAAGATGGACATCTTCGATCCGGAGCGAGCAGACCTTTACGATCTTTCTATCGATTATGCGGAACACAGGGGTGAGTCTTGTTATCTGTTTTCTGTAGCGGCCAAAAAAGAGCTGACCTCCAGTCAACGCGATAAGCTGGTGATCGATAATATGGATACCTGGTTTAGTGTGCGTACCATGGAGGTCTTAAAGAGAACCTACTCGATGAGTTATAACGCGGGCGTATACGAGTTTAATGTATCGATGGAAGCCGAGATGGCTCGTTATGGGTCCTTGGTGGTTCCTGTCTTATTGCGATATGTGGGAGATTGGGACCTTGTACTCAAGAAAAGAGAAAGAGGACTTTTTACCGCTACTATCTACGATCTGAATTAATCTTTATTTTTAAATCCGGCCGCATAGCCTCTCCACTTTTCGATCAACTTTTGTAGATCATCGGGTAAGGGAGTATCAAAATACATCTCTTCTTGCGTAACGGGGTGTATAAAGCCCAGCGTCTTGGCATGAAGTGCCTGACGAGGGCAGAGCGTGAAACAATTCTCTACGAATTGCTTGTATTTGGCATATACGGTTCCTTTTACAATGTTGTCGCCTCCGTAGGTATCATCGCTAAAAAGCGGATGCCCCAGGTATTTTAAGTGCACCCTGATCTGATGTGTACGGCCCGTTTCGAGTACGCAGCGCACATAGGTTACATAACCAAATCGCTCCAAGACTTGATAATGGGTAATGGCTTCTTTTCCATGCTCTCCCTCGGGGTAGGCTTCGAACTTTTTTCTGAATCGCTGGTGTCTTCCAACATGGGCAATGATAGTGCCTTGATCTTGCTGCAGGTCGCCCCAGGCCAACGCATGATATTCTCTTTTTACGGTATGATCGAAGAATTGTTTGGCGAGCTGTCGCATGGCCACATCGGTTTTGGCCAGTACTAACAGCCCACTGGTATTCTTATCGATTCGGTGTACTAATCCAAAGCGGGGCAGCAGCTCTTCGGTGAGTAGGGGATTTTGTTCTCGCAGATACCAGGCCACGCCATTTAGTAAAGTGCCATGATAATTGCCGCTGCCGGGATGTACGACCATGCCGGCCGGTTTGTTGATCACCATCAGATGGGCATCCTCAAATACAATGTTCAGCTCCATTTTTTCGGGAACAACATCGGTCTCTTCCGGGCTAATGTCGGAGTAGATACAGATCTGATCGAGGGGCTTGATCTTATAGTTGGGTTTAACGGGCATGCCATTGACCGTTACCATACCCAGCGACATGGCTTGTTGTAGTTTATTGCGCGTGGCTCGCTCTATTCGGTTCGATAGGAATTTATCGATACGCAGCGGCTCTTGCCCTTTATCGACCTGTAAGGTAAAGCGTTCGTAGAGCTCATCATTTGCTTCGGTCAGCCGCTCTTCTGTATCGGGTTTCATGATCACAAAGGTAAAGCTTGCCGCTTTGTCGGTACCTTTGTATTTCTATGAGGCAAGTGGTGCATTTTAAGGAGCTGGGTCAGATGGAATACCGTCAGGCCTGGGACCTACAAGAGCAATTATTGCAACAGACGCTGGCCAACAAAGCGGCTGGTACCACTACGTCCCATCATTTGTTGATGGTAGAGCATCCGCCGGTCTACACGCTGGGAAAAAGCGGAAAGATGGAACATGTCTTGATCGGTCTCGAGGAAATGGAACAACGTCAGATTGGATTTTATCAAAGCAATCGCGGTGGAGATATTACCTATCATGGCCCCGGCCAATTGGTGGGCTATCCCATTTTCGATCTTGAATGCTTTTATACCGACATCGGAAGATATTTACGGGAGTTAGAGGAAGTGATCATACGAACCTTGGCCGATTATGGAGTAATGGCGGGACGTTCCAAGGGAGAGACCGGCGTCTGGCTCGATCCGGAGGATCCCCAAAAAGCCAGAAAGATCTGTGCCATGGGGGTTCGTTGCAGCCGCTGGGTTACCATGCATGGGTTTGCTTTGAACGTGTCTCCTGATCTCTCTTATTTTGACAATATCATTCCCTGCGGCATCGCTAAGAAGTCCGTCACCTCTTTGGCACGCGAAACCGGGCAGGATATCAGTATGCTGCAGGTAAAAGAGCAGGTCCTACGACATCTCGAGGATGTTTTTGCTATTACTATTTTGAAAGAGAATAAGTAACTAGATAAGCAAGCAAATAAGGTGTGTAAGGCAAGTAAGGGTCTACGCCAAGCCGGGATTAGAAATCTTTTTCTAAAAAAACTTTATGACGCTCAATCAGGCGAGCTTCTTCGTATAGCTCATAGAGAAACCAGCCACTGTGTAAAAAATTGGTCTTGTCAAGTTGAAAAGTAGCAGCCGGTAGTTGTTTGAGTTCGAACAGAAATTGCTTATCGGGCTCGTAGAAACGAATTCGGTAGTAGGGGTATCGTTTTTTATTGGGAACCTCTATACGAACATTGCCGTCGGGTTGGGCATACACATACAAAGAAGGGGCATACGCATCGGGATCATTTTGGAGTGTTACCGCGAAGGGTGTCTTGGCTGAGTCTCCCATTTTTGAGCGATCGAGATTGATCACAATCGGATCCACTTTTTTGACCGGAAAGGATAAGGGGGGGTCTGTGTTATCAATCTTATCTTCTTTTGGCGATTCGCTTACCACGTTATCGGATGGGGTACGGGTAGTGGGTTTTACCGGAGAGCCCATGTTATTTGACACCGGCTGGTTTGTAGCGGAACCCGAAGAAAGGTTAGGACCGATAAGATCGGTCGCCATGGCTTGTCGAACAGGCCGTTGCGGGGTGGTAAAAAAATAACGCCCTTTATCCAGCAAGATATAAAGCCGGTAAAACATATGGTCGTTCACGGCTTTTGTATCGGCAAATCCATTTTGCAGGGCCGTGGGATCGGGAACGGTCAAAATACTTTTGTATCCACGTGTACTATCGAAGGAGCGTTGTATGGTAATTTGGGCTGTGTAAGGGTATTGGTTGATCCAGCTGATTACGATGCGACCGCTTCCAATATCGCGTACTTGAAAATTGGGCAGAGGCTCTTGCGCCGGCAGGGTGTAACTCGTTAAAGCGAAAACGATCAGCAAAAAGGTAGCGGGTAGGGGCAAGAGTCGCATATAGATTATTACAAAGATAAAGCGATATAGAAGTTAAATGGCATTAGGTGAAACAAAGCACATCGGGCGATAGCGATCTATTGCCTTGTAATCCGCCACTGTGAACAAGTAAGAGTTGACTTCCTGTATCAAAATGATCTTTTTCTACCAGCGCAAGGCAAGCATAAAAAAGCTTTCCGGTGTAAACGATATCGGTGGGGATATGGCTTTGCGCAAAGAGTTCGTTCATAAAATTCAGCAGCGCTGCAGGATGCTTTGCATAGCCTCCCCACTCATAGCCGGGTTGCAGCTGCCAACAGGCAGTCCGATCTTGCAGCTGTTCGCGAAGAGTAGCGTCGATATCCGTAGTATCGCTTAGTACCGGAATACCAATAACCTCACAAGTGGGTGGGGCCGCATTGATCAGGCCTGCAAGGGTAGTGCCGGTGCCGGCTGCACAAAGAATATGCGAGTACTGTTCTTTGTCAACGGTATCCAATATAGTAGCAGCCCCTTTTACGCCCAGCGCGCCTATACCGCCCTCTTGGATCAAGTAATCGTCTTCCGTTGTCAGCGATTCCGGAATGCTCTTGTGACGATATTGCTCTCTGGTTAAGAAATACAATTCCATTCCCAGTGATTGCGCCTGGTCTAGGGTAGCCGAAAGTTTTGCAGGGCGCTCACCCCTGATGCAAGCTGCAGTGCGAAGACCCAGTTCTTGACAAGCGGCGGCGGTGGCCAATAAATGATTAGACCAGGCTCCTCCAAAAGTGATCACTCTTTTTTTATGCTGCGCCAGTGCATCGGTCAAATAGTAACGAAGTTTGAACCATTTGTTCCCAGACACCAGCGGATGCAAGAGATCGAGCCGCAATACGCTCGCCCTCACTTTTTTTTTATCAAGCAGCGGAAGTGATAGGGGTTCTAAAAGTGGCTTTATGGCAAGAAAGGGATCCATGAGTAGCTATCGAAATTACACGTAATTTCGCCGCCGCAAATCGATCCTATGAAACCGACGCTCGTTATTTTGGCTGCAGGAATGGCTTCTCGTTATGGAAGCATGAAGCAAGTGCAATCCTTTGGCCCCTCGGGCGAAACTATCATGGACTATTCGATATACGATGCGATCAGGGCCGGATTTGGTAAAGTAGTCTTTATAATTCGGGGTGCTTTTGCCGATCAGTTCAAGGCCATCTTTGAACCCAGGTTAGCAGGTCGCATCGAGACAAGTTATGTCTATCAGGAGTTGGATTCTTTTACCGAAGGATATCAGTTTCCCGCCGATCGGACCAAGCCCTGGGGTACGGCTCATGCCGTTCTATGTGCCAACGCTGCTGTGAACGGTCCCTTCGCTGTTATCAATGCCGATGATTTTTACGGACGGGATGCTTTTGAACAGGCCGCTGTTTTTTTGAATAAGCACTGCCAAGATGATCAATATGCGATCATTGGATATGAGCTGGAAGGGACGCTCTCTGCGCACGGAACCGTTAACAGGGGCGTTTGCACCCTGGATGCTGCGGGTAATCTGGCCGGGATTACAGAACGCATCAAAATCTCGCAAAAGGGGGACGAAGTTATTTGTGAAGATGGGCTGCTCCCTCAGACCCTGCCTTTATCTACGGCCGTATCAATGAATTTTTGGTGTTTCGCGCCTTCTTTTTTTAAGTATACAAAAGAGATGTTTTCGACTTTTTTACAGGAGCATGGCCAGGTACCCAAATCGGAATTCTTTATTCCGCTGGTGGCAGATCAGTTTATCAAGGAAGGCGGTGTGATCAAGGTGGTCTCCACACGCTCACATTGGTTTGGGGTTACGTACAAAGAGGATGCTCCACAGGTAGCTGCCAGTCTTCAGCAATTGATCGCTGAGGGTGTGTATCCGGCTACTCTTTGGTCTTAATTGACCTTGACCATGTATACGTAATCTTGAATACGCTTTACTTGTTCGCTTCGATCCAGTGAGGAAATAGCGCTACGTCCATTGATCCGAATGGTATAAGAGGGATCCGCTTTTCGAAGGGAATCACTGAGCTGGTAAATATATTTTCCTTGAACGGCAAAGGCAAAGCCCTCCGCATTGGCCTGTCTGCCGTTCAAAATGCCGATTATTTCTCCGCGACGATTGATTATGGGGCTTCCGCTGTTACCCCGGTTGGCATTGATCTCGATCTGGCAGCTCAGGGTATCTCCGTCGAAACCCGTGCGAGCACTCAGATAACCTTGGCTGTAGACCACTTCGTTACGCGGGTAGCCCAGGGTAAAGATCGGATCAGCTAATTGTCCGGCTTTTTTACTGATGGAATAGGGGGTCGAGCCATATCCTTTAAAACTATCATCTGTGATCTTTAAAATAGCTAGGTCTCTGTTCTTGTCTAACAGCACTACCGTTGCTAGGTACTCTCCTCTGTTGTTCTGAACAACAATGGTATGTGCCCCGTTCACAACGTGTGCATTGGTTACGAGATACCCTCGTGGGTCAATGATAAAGCCGGTACCTCCTGTGGTAAAGGGCATATCTACAGGAATAGCACTGGACCTTTTGATCTGGTCGATCTCCGTGGCCTGTTTGCTGGTCTTGTACTCTAGCTGTGTAAACTTTTTATTGAGCTCTTCGAATTGAGAATGAGGAGAAGGAGGTGAAAAGATCCAGATGATCGCACTGATGCAAAGGGTGGTCAGTAGTGCAATGGAGGCGGCAATGGATCCCACCCGTTTGTAGCGATTAAATAGATAGACAATGCGAGCCTTGCCTTGTAGTCTCGTTGAACGAATGCTTCCCTGCTCGGCCAGGTCGGTATGCACCACTTGTAAAAGCGAGCGAAATTTTTTCCATTTTCCGAATCGGTTGAGTTGCTGTAAGAAAAAAGTATGCTCTACGACCAGCTGATCGATATCGGCATCGGATTTTCGTAACTGCTCGAACGCTACCCGCTCATCGGGATTCATTTCTCCTTTTATATATCGCTCTACGGCTTCTAGTCTGTTCTCCTCACTCATGATCCGTTCCATTTTTATAATGCGCAAAGAATATTTTCTTGAGCCTGACCAGACATTTGTATTTCTGGTTCTTGGCATTGTCGGCGTTCGTGTAGCCAAAGGCCGCAGCTATTACCTGCATATTTTGTTTGTTCAGGTAATAAGCCTCCAGCAAGCTTTTGCAGGGCTCTCCCAGGCTGGCGATCGCCTTCTCCATCATGTCAAATTCGGCGTCTCTTCTTTCGTGGGCCTCTACCTCTTCTTCGACAGGAAAGGATTGTTCCAGCTCGACACCGGTGGAAACAAAATGGTTGTTAGTGCTTAATTTCTTGAGCCACAAACGTTTGCTTACAGAATAGAGATAGGTCTTCAACTGGCAATTCAACTCGAATCTACCCGAGCGGACCTTTTCGTACAACACGATCATGGCCTCTTGAAAGATATCCTTGGCGTCGTCTGCCGAACCATTGTTATTGAGAATCAGGGATTGGATCAGGTTATAATGATCCTTGTAGATGATCTCGATGGTTTGCTTATCGCCTAGGGCCAACCCTTTCAAAAGGTCTTGTTCGTTTTGGTAGGGTTTCACTATCCTGCTGGTCTTTAATACGGGTTTTTAAAAATAGTAACCCGAGGCCGGCAAAAAAAAATTCTGCCCGAAGGGTTACCTTTTGCCAAAATCGGTATAAATTCGCGAAATATTTCACAAAACACAAAAACAAATTCAAATGAAAAAGTTTTTTGCGATCGCTTTCATCGCTGCTACTCTGGTAGCTTGTGGTGGTGGAGAGACTACTCCTCCTTCTGATGCTGGTACTTCTACAGAAACAACAACTGGTGGTGAAGCTACTCCTGCTGGTACTTCTACAGAAACAACTGGTGGTGAAGCTACTCCTGCTGGTACTGCCACTCCAACTACTCCTCAGCCTTAATTAGCTGTGCAAGTAATTGCCGAAGGCCGTTCCCCCGGGAACGGCTTTCTTTTTATCCCTCCCTTTTATTAAATCTTTACGTGAATACATTTCAATCTTTAGGGCTGCGCAACGATTTGCTCGAAGCCGTTCAATCGCTCGGATTTACCGAGCCAACCCCCATTCAGCAAAAAGCGATCCCGGTTTTGCTGGAGGGCACCCGCGATTTTGTAGGGCTGGCCCAGACCGGAACCGGTAAAACAGCGGCCTTTGGCTTGCCCTTGCTACAATTGATCCGTCCTGCGGATCGATACCCCCAAGCCCTGATCATTTGCCCTACTCGGGAGCTTTGCCTGCAGATAACCGGCGATTTGGAAAAATTCAAGGGAGTTAAATCTCCCCTGGGCGTAACGGCCGTCTATGGCGGAGCCTCCATCGTTATGCAGATCAAGGATCTTAAGCGGGGTACCCACATTGTGGTCGCCACCCCCGGACGGCTGATCGATCTAATAGAGCGAAAGGCCATTCGTCTCGAAGAGATCCAGTATGTGGTATTGGACGAGGCCGATGAAATGCTAAACATGGGCTTTAAAGATGATATCGAGTTTATTTTAAAAAATACGCCCAAGCGCGAAAGTACCTGGCTCTTTAGCGCCACCATGCCCCCCGAGATCAGGCAGGTAAGCAAGCGCTACATGGAGCAACCATTTGAGGTGACCATCGGAAAGGTCAATGCAGGAAATTCCAGCATCGATCATCAATTTTATATGACGCAGCACCACAATCGCTACGAGGTGCTAAAGCGGATCATTGATTTTAATCCGGGTCTTTATGGGATCATCTTTGCCCGTACCAAGGCCGATACTCAGGCCATTGCCGAGAAGTTGATCCGTGAGGGCTACGACATTGATTCTATTCACGGAGACCTTTCGCAGCCCCAACGCGATAAAGTAATGGGCTTATTTCGCGACAAGAGTATTCGATTGTTGGTAGCGACCGATGTGGCAGCCCGGGGTATCGATGTGCAAGGAATTACGCACGTTATCAATTACGAATTGCCTGATGATACCGAGGTCTATACGCACCGAAGCGGTCGTACGGGACGGGCCGGTCGCAGTGGTCTTTGTGTATCAATTGTGACTCCCAAAGAACAATACCGTCTTCGTCAGATCGAGAAGTTGATGAACAGTCGTTTCCATAAAATGGATATTCCGACCGGTAAAGATGTTTGTCGAAAACAATTCTTTCATTTTATAGACCGAATGCTTCAGGCCGATATCAGTCACGGTGAGTACGAAACGTACCTGCCTTCGCTACGCGAGAAATTTGCGGGTATTGAAAAAGAAGAGATCCTGCAGCGGGTAGCCGCCCTCGAGTTCGATCGGTTTTTAAAGTATTACGAAAATGCGGCCGACCTTAACCTGCGCGAAGAAGGGAAGAAAGGTAAAGGGCAAGCCCTAACCGGTTCGGCTTCAGAGGGTCGATCTCGTCGGGGAGCTGCCAACAGCGGAGGAAGCTATCAGCGACTCTTTGTGAATCTGGGCACCAAGGACGGCTTTTACAAAGCGAGCTTTCTGCAGTTCATATTAGATATGAGTGATCTTACTAAAGACGTTTTGGGACGAATCGATATGCGAGAAATGAATAGCTGGGTAGAAATTGAACCTGGTGCCGCTAAGCAAATGATCCGTTCGCTAGATGGTAAGAATTTCAAAGGTCGTCGCATCCGAATGAACGATGCAGAGTCGGGAGGAGGTCGCCGCAAATAATGATATCTTTGTCCTAACTATGTGCGCTGCGCAAGTCCCATCCCTTTCTACTTTGGAGACGCTGCTGTCGAAACGGCCGCTATTGATCAGTGGTCCTTGTAGTGCAGAAACGCCCGATCAAGTTCTTCAGACTGCTCTTCGGTTAAAAGCAACGGGCAAGGTCGATATGCTCAGAGCAGGAATCTGGAAGCCCCGCACCAAGCCCGGCTTATTCGAAGGGGTTGGAAAAAAAGGCCTTCCCTGGCTACAAGAGGCCCGCTCACAAACGGGTCTTCCGGTAATGGTAGAGGTAGCGACAGCCAAACAGGTAGAAGAGGCACTGGCTCACCAGATCGATGCCTTATGGATCGGAGCCCGCACCACTGTAAATCCCTTTAGTGTACAGGAAATTGCCGATGCCCTTAGCGGAGTGACTATTCCCATATTCATAAAAAACCCCATCAATCCCGATTTGGAACTTTGGGCCGGAGCCGTGGAGCGAGTGGAGCGTGCCGGTATCAAGCAAATCGGCCTGATCCATCGGGGGTTTAGCACATTTGGGCAAACTCCCTATCGCAATGCCCCTCTTTGGCATTTAGCCATTGAGATGAAGCTGCGTTTCCCAAAACTTTTATTTATCAATGACCCCTCTCATATTTGTGGGCGTCGTGATCTGCTGGCCGAAGTGATGCAGCGGGCCATTGATCTGGATATGGATGGGCTGATGGTAGAAAGTCATAGTCAACCCGACCAGGCCTGGAGCGATGCGGCCCAACAAGTGAGCCCCGAAGCGTTATCGGTTTTATTGGAGAAGCTGGTTTGGCGAAACGACGATAGTCAGTCGATCGATTATCATAGCGCGCTGGATCAGTTGCGTCAGCAGATCAATCAACTGGACGAGGAAGTGCTGCAGCTACTTGGCAGAAGAATGCAAGTGGCAGAGCAGATCGCCCACTACAAGAAAGAAAATAACATTACCATTTTACAAGCCGGTCGCTGGCAAGAGATCATGCAGCGTACTTTGGCTCGCGCCGAAGAACTCAAACTGGGTCGAGAATTTATTACGCAGTACCTCGATGCCTTACACATGGAAAGTATTAACCACCAACAAAAAATACTGGATCGTAAGTCATCTGATACCGACTTCGCTGCAGCCCGTTAATTTTTGGAAAGTAGAAGGGTATGAAAAAAAATCGTTTTCAATTTTCTTCAGGGATTACCGATTGCTACTTCAACGGATCTTTTGGCCAATTAGCCAGGTTGGCTCCTCCGGCCAGTACGGTGATCGTTACCGATCAGTACGTTTATAAGTTTCATCGAAAGTTATTTGCCGGTTGGAATACCATTGTATTAAAAGCAGGAGAGCAATACAAGGTACAAGCCACGGTAGATGCCCTTATTGATCAGTTGATCTCTCTTAAGGCCGATCGTACCACTACCTTGGTGGGAGTGGGTGGGGGTGTGATCACCGACTTGGTGGGATACACCGCGTCTGTCTATATGCGGGGTATTCGATTTGGTTTTGTGCCCACTACGCTGTTAGCCATGGTCGATGCATCGATCGGTGGTAAAAATGGGGTGGATGTCGGTGTCATCAAGAATTTGGTGGGCACAATTCGGCAACCTTCATTTCTGCTCTATGATACTTCGCTATTGTCGACCCTGCCGTTGGCCGAGTGGCAAAACGGGTTTGCCGAGATCATAAAGCATGCGGCTATTTTAGATGCCCCTCTTTTTGCCACTCTCGAGAAAAAAGAACTTTCTTATTTCCAGCAAAACCCCTCTGCCTTGCGAGCGCTGATCAAGCGAAATGCGTTACTAAAAATTCGAGTCGTTCAGCAAGACGAAACTGAGCAAGGCAATCGAAAGTGGCTCAATTTCGGTCATACCCTGGGCCATGCACTCGAGAATCAATACCAGCTTTCTCACGGGCAAGCCATCTCACTGGGAATGATGTCTGCCGCCGCGTTATCGAATTATTATTTGAAATTCTCAGCATTGGATCGGCTCGAGACCTTGCTGGCGCGCTATGGGTTGCCTACCCGGGCTCTTTATGATTTGAAAAAGACGATCAAGGTATTGACAATGGATAAAAAAAAGGCGGCCGGAAAGATCAGCTATGTGCTATTGCAAAAGATCGGAAAGCCTGTGCTCTATCCCCTTCGTCTCGATCAAATCGAAAAAAAATTAGCTAAGCAATAGTGAAGGTTATTGTACATCCGTCTCGACTCGAGGGCACCCTTCTTGTTCCTGCCTCTAAAAGTGTGATGCAGCGTGCATGCGCCGCCGCATTGATCAGAAAGGGTGAAACTCGACTCTATCACCCGGGTCATTCGGCCGATGACAAAGCGGCCATTGAAGTGATCGAAGCAATGGGAGCCACCGTGCAAAAGCAAGATGATCATTATCTGATCAAGAGCAATGGCTTAGTTGCTAAGAAGCCCCTGCTGGTACATTGCGGAGAATCGGGATTGGGTATGCGCATGTTTACACCGATTGCCGCTTGTTTATCGGAGCCAGTTACCTTGGACGGTCATGGCAGTTTACACGATCGTCCCATGGGTTTTTTTGATCAGGTCTTACCTCCATTGGGGGTAAAGGTCCGTACGACCGGTGGAAGATTGCCGATACAGGTACAAGGCCCTCTTGTGCCCAGCAATATTCAAATCGATGGTAAGCTCAGTTCTCAGTTTTTGACAGGATTGCTCTTTGCCTATTCAGCGGCTGCGGCCAAGCAGGTGGTTATTGAGGTAGAGGGGTTGGTCAGTAAACCCTATATTGATCTTACACTCTCGATCATCCGTGCATTCGGTTTGCCTTGTCCTGAGAACAAGGCCTATCAACAATTTTATTTTTCGGGTCAGACTAGTTCTGATCAACAAGCATTGACCAGGAGGGACCCGTTCTCGTTTTGGGTCGAGTCCGATTGGAGTAGCGCATCGTTTTTCTTAGTTGCCGGTGCATTGGTGGGGCCTATTCGTCTGCAAGGATTAGATATGAATTCCGTTCAAGCGGATCGTGCCATCCTACAGGCGCTCGATGCTGCAGGCGTGGGGTATGCTATGGATACGAAAGGTATTGTCGTGCATCCTGCTGCCATAAAACCTTTTCAGTTCGATGCTACCGATTGTCCCGATCTGTTCCCGCCCCTGGTGGCCTTGGCGGCTTTCGCCCAAGGTGATACGATCCTATCGGGTGCTCATCGGTTGACGCATAAAGAAAGTGATCGGGCCCATACATTGAAAAATGAATTTGCCAAGATGGGCGTGCTGATCGAGCAAGATAAAGATCAATTGATCGTTCATGGAAAAGGTGTCTTGACAGGAGCCCTTGTTTCTGCTTGCGGTGATCACCGCATTGCCATGGCACTGGCCGTAGCAGGCCTTCGCGCAACGGGTGCCACTGAAATTACTGGAGCGGAGGCCATAAAAAAATCGTATCCCGATTTCTTTGCCGATCTGTCGATGCTGGGAGCCTCCTTATCTTTACCGGACTTAAATTGATCGTACATTGAATTCTTTCGGAACTCTTTTTAGTGTTAAGATCTTTGGCGAGTCGCATGGCGAATCGGTGGGTATATTGATCGATGGTTGTCCGGCGGGACTGACCCTGGGTCCCCAAGATCTGTTAGAGGATATTGAGCGTCGAAAAGGAGGGCAACGAACCGGTACCACTCCACGCGCAGAAGAAGATCAGCCTTTTTTCAAGAGTGGGTTATTTAAGGGAAAAACGACAGGGGCGCCCTTGCTGATCTGTTTTGAAAATAACAATACGCGTAGCAGCGATTACGAAAAGCAAAGAACGATTCCCCGCCCAGGGCA
>Ga0194133_10005280_pt1 | contig 16576 bp, 24 predicted proteins | sample TA2KigOf40mmetaG_FD_155448 | JGI IMG/M metagenome (GOLD analysis project Ga0194133, IMG submission 155448) | Freshwater microbial communities from Lake Tanganyika, Tanzania - TA2015055 Kigoma Offshore 40m | ecosystem: Environmental > Aquatic > Freshwater > Lake | place: Tanzania: Lake... | reverse complement strand
ACCATCTTGGCCCATTCTTGCTCTGTATAATAATAGTCTTTGTCCATACAGATATTTATAAAGAGAAAAGGCCCCTAGGGGCCTTTTCGACTTCTCTCTACCTATTAGGCAGTAGTTGTTTCGATACCAGCACGAGCCTTGATAGCTTCTAGGCTTGGTTTGGTAACCTTGACCGTTCCCAATGAATTGTACTTGGCATCTGCTGTATCAATAGCTGTAGCAAATTTAGTGTACAAATCAGTTGTTTTAAGATGCTTAACGCAATCAGCTTTTGAAAGAGCTTGTGGAAGTTCAATAAGGTTGATGTCCTTATGACCATCTTTGTTTAAGATCTTAACACGGCTAACCATGTCATTGGCGAAACGGACTTTAGTTACACCGTTAAGTGTACTAATACCTGTTACTTTAAACATAAATTTCCTTTCTTATTAATAAACTTGTCTCGATGAAAAGATGTTGCAGTTAAGATCACCACCAAACTGGCTCTTGACCATGTTCTGGGCCTGAGTAGCATTCTGCGCTTCTACCCTTACAGTGGTCTGATTGTTAGTCTGATATGTATAGCCACCGCTACCATTGTTATTGGTGATACCGTGTCTTACCGTGATTTCAAAACTACTCATATGTCTTCTCCTTTGACAATTCTCTATCTTGAACTACGAAACTCTGGATCGCTCCAAAGGTTTCCCCCATTTCAAACATATACTGCCAGAACTGCTCTTTGACCGCAGTAGTCTGAAATTCTAAATCACAGAATACACCTTTGAGTGCATCTGGAGTGATGTTACCACCACAAATTTCTGTTAACTTTTCGTATTTCTTATTGTTCATACTTTGTATTATAGCACGTTTTGGTTTGATTGTCAACCATTTTTTAGTCAGCACGTGAACCCATGTAAGCACGGAAACCATATTTGGTTAGAACTTCTGCATAGGCCTGTGCACCAGCTTCTAAAACGTCCATGCTCTGGCCGTTATAGTTGCCTGGTTTCCAAAGGTTAAGGACCTTGCGTCTCCAGCTAGGTTTAAAACCAATTTCTTTGAGTAATTTGGCTTCTTTTGAGTTAGTGCGATCTACGAACACGTCTACCCAAGCAAAACCACAGTAGGCCATTTCGCCATGTTTGTGTAAGAAATCTGCTTGGGCTAGGTTTGCGGCTACATCTGCTTCGTTTTTTATTGCTAAAATATCCATTTTTATAGCTCCTTAATTAATGTTACAAGTGCTATTATACGCTCTCATAACCAAAAAGTCAACCAAAATCAGCAGAAAATGTAAAATAAAAAGTATTTTAAATCAATGACTTATATGATCCACCCCTGCCCAGTTATTTCGTGATACCAAGAGTAAAAATGAGAAATGTTAAATGTCCAAATATTATTTTGGTCCAAATAACAGGTTGGTGGGTTGGCCAGATGTTGATATATAGGTAATACATCATGATCATCTATGGTTAAAGATACTTGTACTGCGTCTGGATGGTTCCTATGAATCTGTATGCTGATATTGATTGCCTCATTTAATGGGATATTCTCAATGATTTCTTTTGTATTGCTAATAGTATCCTCATACACTGTGGTTCCGTTGATTTTTACCAAACAAGATAAAGAACCGATCGGGTCCAGAGTTAATTTCACTGGGATAGTCAGGCCTGGTTTAATAACCGTAGCTTCGTAAAAATTCTTCATATTCTGGTAGATAAGTTAATATGCTATTATTTCTCAATGATTCGAATGCTTTAATAAACTTGATTAAGTTATGCCTTTCTTGTTCTACATCCTTAGGTTCTTGCATGGTTTCTAATAGATGTTTATATTCAAAAATTACGTCTGCGATTACTGAATTTCTAATAGTATCATTACGTCGGTTGACTAAACTCTGAGTTGGTTTAGATAAATCATATGTTTTTATAATTTTATTGATCTTATCGAGCACGACATCAACTAGATCTTTTGGCAATAGTTCTATCCTTAAACAACTAGGATCTTGTAGTAGATTACAGCTTTCGGCAATTATAGAATGTTTAATCATGAAATCAAATATAGTATCGATATGACCGATGGTGAAAATGCTTGGAGTGATCCTCAGTGATAAATGTAAATCAGTATGCTCTCGCAAGCTGATAAATCTTTTCATAACGTCAACTGTGCTGTCGACTTGGCTTGGCCAACGTACATAATCGTTAACTGGATGGATCGCTTCAACGCTTAATCCAAGATGTACGTGTTTGAAGTTTTTGATAATATGTTCTAGTTCGGGAGTATATATGGTACAATTAGTAGTAGTACCGATAATGATATTTTTTGCTAGGCCTTTTTCGATTAGTTTATTACAGATACTATAGAAACTTTTAAGGTATAGTGTTTCCCCGCCTAGAAAATGTATATATTCAATGGTAGATATATTTTCTAATTCATTGACAAATTTATCTACTAGCGCAGGATCATCAGTCCAATTGACGATAACTTCTGGATTATAAAATAACTGTGGTTCGATCTTATGTAATTTTTTATAATCTGTGATTAATCTACTGCTGTAGATAGGATAACACATGATGCAAGAACTATTGCAGGTGTTACCTAGATCGATTTGTAAATCAACTGGCAGATTTTTAGTTAGCCCTTGATTGTATAAACTGTATTCAAATTGATTCCAATGCGGACTAGCGCAAAGAGTTTTATCAAAATTATCTAAAATTATAGAACTTTTTAACAGCTGCCGTTGTCTTCCACTTACTTTGCCATACTGATCTTCATTCCTACATGATTGGCAAGTAGATGGATCATTTCCGTTGAGTAAGTCCAACCTTAAAGTCGACATCACAGGTGAATTTATGTATTCGGATAAAGTTGTGTTTTTTACATTGTGATTGGTTGTGGTAAGAGAAAAATCCCATCGGCAAGGCACAAAGTCTCCTTGAGGATTTATTCTTATATGGAACCAAGGACTAGAACAAAAAGTATCTTTTAACATTAACGTTTGGTGATGATCTCATCAGCCAAACCATAGTCTACTGCTTCTTCAGCTGACATGAAATTATCTCTCTCCATGTCTTTACTTAGTTCTTCAAAGGTCTTGCCTTTTGAGTTATGATCTACATAAATCTGTGTTAAAGTCCGTTTCATCTTAAGGATTTCGTTAACCTGGATTTCCATATCAGTGGCCTGCCCACCAGCACCACCACTAGGTTGATGGATCATATGGCGTGCATTAGGTAAGATCATACGCTTGCCTCGAGCACCTGCTGTGGCTAATAAACTGCCCATACTACAAGCCTGGCCCATAATGATGGTTGACACATCAGGCTTAATAAACTGCATGGTGTCGTATATACTCATACCAGCAGTGACACTGCCACCAGGACTGTTAATATAAAATAGAATATCTTTGTTGGCATCTTCACTCTCCAAGAATAATAACTGTGCTACGATAAGGCTGGCTGAATGTTCGTTTATATCTGTATCTAAGATAACGATACGATCTTTTAACAGTCTCGAATATAAGTCATAGCTACGTTCACCTTGACTTGTACGTTCTAAAACCATTGGCACTAAATTTGGCATTTTGCTTCCTTTAATAATTGATAAAATTCTGGAAATGTCTCAGAGAAATTTTGATTACGGTGCTGATCTAATATTTTTATGTATTTAATAGTATCATCAAACTTGTTAATTAAATTTTCGCTATTCATATATGATACTATCTCTGGAAGAATAAATCTATCTAATTTATCTCTTACAAGAGATTTAACTGGATCAGGTAACACCTTAATTGAATACCATGTAGGATCTGTAACTAATCCTAAATATGGTTTACCTAATTTATTTTGTAGACACCATTTAATAAATTCAGGCAAATAAAAAATATTAAAAATACTAACAGTATGACTAACACTAATTTGTAAATTAGGACTTGTTATTGCCGTAAATAACTTGACATTTTCGTTGACTTCTTGCCATTTTCCTGGCCACCTGAGATATTCAAATTTTTCTTCAGTCCCGTCAATACTAAGTTGGATATCAACTTTCTTAAATTTTTTCCAATGATTCCAAAATTCTTTTTTAGGAAATATAGTTGCATTGGTCATATAATGTAGGCTAATTGTATCAGAACCGTTATTGATAAGATAATCTAAAAAATCTAAATGCTCTTCTATCCCAGCCAGAAAAGGTTCGCCGCCCGGAAATTCAACATGCAACAGATTAGAAGATTTTTCTTTAATTTTGTCAATAAAGTTTTTATCTTGATAAAATTTTTGATGCTTGAATATTTTTATGTTTGGTAAATGTTGTTTTAATTTCTTAGCCTCAGATATCCATCCGCTAGATGCTAAACTACTACAAGTTCTACATGCTAAATTACAACTATTGCCAAAAGGTAAACTTAGTACCTTTAACGAGTTTGTTCCAGGGTCTTGCTTATGAAAAATGTATTCCCAATCTAACTGCCTCTTACTTGGTAATCCGGCATCTTCATCATCCCAACATCTTTTACACGCCTGAGGTCTCTTGCCTTCAGTGAAATCTTTTTTTAAGTTTGTTAATTCGGTGCTGTTAAGATATTCATCCAGAGTGGTACCTATATCATTTTGATATTTGCAACAAGGTTTGAACTGTCCTTGTGGACTAATATCTAAACCTACCCAAGGATGATAGCATAGGTTTTGCATGATTTGCCTAACGTCGTTCAGCTAATTGCTGACAGAAAACACAAAGACGTACACCTTTAATTAACTCTTGACGTTTCTTAGGAATCTCCTCACCACACTCTTCACAATGTGTTAGGCTTGGTTGACTAGCCTGTTCAGCTAATTTTCTTTGAACTGCGGCTATATGGTTCATATTATTATGGATAGCTTGTAGTTGTCCAAATTCAGCTTCCTCCATATTATCACCAGTATAATCGTGATCATCACCCAAAATCATATTATATTCCTAATAATTAATAAATACTATTATACTATCAAACGATAGTAAAGTCAAGAAAAATGTCCTTCGCGAGACGGGAATCTCCAAGGACTCTATTGCTAAAAGGAGCAACAGCATGGATATTTATACCATCTACAAAGCCACAAATATAGTTAATGGCAAATCTTATATTGGATTTGATGCTTGTTGGCCAACTCGTCAAAAAGATCATCAACAAAATCATTGTAAGAAAAACAGTAAATTCTATGCCGCTATTCGTAAACATAGTTGGAATAATTTCACATGGGAAGTACTGTATCAATCCAAAGATAAAAATCATGCCCATAAAACTATGGAAGAATATTTTATACGAGAATATAATACACATTGTGACACTGGGTATGGATACAATATGTCTTATGGTGGTGATGGAGGCAATAGGTCTATAGAAACCAGAAAGAAAATGTCTGCATACGCAAAAAATAGAAGTCCTAATCATATAGAAAAACTTAGACAAGTTAATTTAGGTAAAAAAATGTCAGCTAGTTCCAGAAAGAAAATGTCTGACAATAATAAAGGAAAAATTATTAATCAAGAAGTAAGAAACAAAATTTCAAAAACTCTTACTGGTATTAAAAGAACAACTGAACAAAACTTAAAAAATTCTCAATCTAAATTAGGTCGTGTATTCAGCGAAGAACATAAACAAAAACTTTCTATAGCTAGAAAAATCTATTGGGAAAACAAAAAAGCATCATAGACTGTCTTCACTTAGTAATGGTTTATCTAATCGATCCTTGGGCGGCTCTAACCTATTTAACTCTTGATACATAGTGGCTAGTAATTCACCTAGCTGTTCCTGCCTAGGATCGTTGGCTTCAGTATGGCGTATGATGTCATGCACCAAACCAATCTGAGTATGTAATTCTTGTAATCGATCTACCATGAACTATTATAATACACTTTTAGGCCTAAGAACAAGTCTGCCTTGGCCTGTTTGACGAACTCTAGGTCTTGAGCTTTATAGTATTCATCGCTGTCGTCACCAAAGAAGAATCCCGTGGTTCCAGGTAGATTATCTTCTTGTATATCAAACTCTAGCTGTTCGATATCCGCCCAAGTTAATTCTAGTTCAACACCATTGAACGTCTCAGTATCACTTTCAGCACCTGGGCGACCTTTTTCTTCCCATAGTCGTTCCATCCAACCATGTAGGTTAGGGTGTTTGCGCCAGTAGGCTAGTTCTTTCGGTTTGGTGCAGGTGCTTAGAAACTCACCTGTTTCTTTGCTGATCTCACCATTAGCCCAATATTCACTTTGGGCACCAGCCTTGTTAGCTGAATAAGCATACATGTCTAAACCCATGATTATATCCCCTCACCACTAAATTCGTTCTGTTCTTCTTCAACTTCGGTCAACCACTCATCCACAGTCATTGCCACATCATCAGGAATATCTAGGATCTGTTCCGTTTCACCGTTGTCCCAAACTGCTGAAATACTCCAAGCCACGATACGTGTCTTTGGTTTATCTTGCTCCAAGCGAGCATCATCTGCTGGATCGTAAATAGCCATACCATACCTTTCTTAAAAATTAGTGCTGGTTTCTCGCGGTTTCGAAAGACTCAGTGCCACCAGCAAACGATCGTCTTGCGGCAATTTTATAGCTCTCTTTTATAGTCATCAGCTAAAGGACGCAAATGCCCTGGGGATGTTGACTTGTTTGGTGGGTTTTGATGTTTGGCTTGCGGTTAATTCAACATCAAATTCTGGGTATTTAATCCGGTAAACTAGTATGCTACCACTAGGGCCTGTGTCTTAGTCTGCATTTAGTTCTGCCACAGTTTACTGCATAATAACCGGCCTGGCCATTACCCGACCCAATGACCTTATAAGTTAAAACCTAATTCCTTAGCTTCAGCCTTGACAGCTTCGTTAGCTTCAGGTGTCTTGAACGTATGGTCTAGCAATTGGTCGATGATGTCTTCTTTAGGAAGAGCTTCTTTAAGCACAACCAACTCTACGTTAGTATGACCATTTTTAGTCAATACCTTAGCACGTGATTTGTTGTTAGCATATCTAACCTTATACTTACCGTTTAATAAACTAACACCTGCAACTTTAAATGTTTTTACTGACATATTTCTGCTCCTTTTTTATTGTTTATGTGTAACATTATAGCACGATTTTTGGGGTTTGTCAACCAAAATCAAGGCCTTGTAAGTCATTGATTTTATTAGTCCCAATAGTTGCCCGCAGAAGCGTAGTAAGTGCGGGGTAAGACGCTGTCAATCCACGCCCAAGGACCCATGTTTATCTGGTCCATGACGTTTCGGTTCATCCATTGCATGGCATCGCCCGCAGACTCAGCCTTAACTTTATACTCTCGTTCACCTACTTTGAAATAATATGTTAGTTTTTTCATGTCTGCTCCTTAAGTTTATGTTTACCATTATACACTCAAAAAACCAAACTGTCAACCAAAATCTGCCTTAAATAACTACATGTTAATCTACGCAGATACAGATGTTTGCCAATATCATCTAGAGCAAATCAACCAGGATTTTACCAGAGATTTTGAGACTTTCGTCCAATTACCTGGACCTAAAAGTGCTGTATTCCATGTGCCGTTTCCTTGGGAAGGTGGGTATGGTGATCAGTTCGTTGGTCGATTAGATCGTGTGCGAGATTGTCAACAGATCATCCTGTGTTCTGAACTTCATAACAGGACCTATGATTTCATACGGCAAAATGACTGCGCAAACATCACATATTTCTTGTGTGGAAAGGTAAATCGCCGTCCGGAACATAGCCGTGTTTATCAATGGATGGATTGGTTCGTGACTACATTAAAATTCTACAAAGCCGTTCCCACGTTTTTAGAAAAATTAACCCCTTACTCAGTCAAACCCAAGGCATTTGACGTATTACTGGGCCAACCTCGACAGCATCGTGACATAGTCTATAATTATATGAAGGTGCATAATGATCAAATAGTTCTAACCTACATGCGAGATTTCTCGCAAGGTCTATATGATCATGATTTTACAGCCAAGGCTATCCAGGATCGTCCTCAAAATGAATATACTTGGGATCTAGATGGTATCGGTGTTCCCCAAGATTCCATAAACTTTACCATCGAACCGGTTGAATTACACGGCCAGAAAGTCAGTATCAGCCAAGTGGTCCCTGTTAACATATATAATCAGACTGCTTACACTGTAATAACCGAGACTAATTTTATGAACAGCTATACTTTCTATACAGAAAAAACAGTCAAGCCTATCCTAGCAGAAAGATTGTTCGTGGCCTTTGGCGGGCAACATTATATAAGGAATTTGAATAATCTAGGATTTAAAACTTTTGACGGTATCATAGATGAAAGCTATGATGAAGAACCCGATCAGCACAAACGTTATCAGATGGTCTATGAACAGATGCGTTATCTATTCACACAACCTCAGGAAAAGATATTAGAACTAGTAAAACCTATCGCTGAATACAACAAACATCATATGTTGACTACAGATTGGTATGGGGATTTCTCTAGAGAATTCCAATCTGCTTTGCTCGATCATGCAGAGCAAAACTAGCCAGATTTTTTGCTTTTGACTCGCACATCATGTCGAACGATTCTAAGAATGTCAAGGCCCAATCATTGACCGCGGTGTTCCAATAGAAGTCACTGTGTGCTCTGAGTTTGCTTTTCTTGTGGCCTGATTCTAACAATAACTTCATGTCAGGAAGAGTGTTAGTATCGTGCCCCAATAGTAGGTCTTCACGAGATACGCTATAATGGCAAGTAGGACGAACGCCACGCCAGCTTTCTTTAACCTGTTGAACTCGTCGGTCATCACAATTGATATATTCTCCTTCTCGGATGAAATGATGGTGTATATCAAGAACGATAGGCACAAGATCATAAAGCTCAAGGCAATTATCAAGTCCATGTTTCATCTCCTCATTTTCTATAGTAATTATGTTGCGTGCTTCAGGTGATAATCGCTTGTAGGCTTCGCGGATACCTTCGGGGCCGAGTCTACCTGCGATATGGACATTACACTTGAAGTCTTGGAACTTTTTGCCATAGCCCATCCAGCGTGCCATGTCTGTGTGATACTCAAATTCTTCTATACTTCTGTCGACAATAGTAGGATTATCTGATGCGAGAACTGTGAATTGCCCCGGATGAAAGCTAAGGCGGACGCCACGGCTACGAGCAACATCACCCACTTTACTAAAGGCCGTTTCGCAAAAATCGCGGACGTCACTGCGACGCCAAAAATAACTCCAGCTAGACTCTGTGTATACTGGTAGTATATCGCTTGATAAACGAACCATTCTAAGGGATTCATCTAAAGTACCTACTCGCTCGACAAGTTTTTGTGTTGAAGAAATATTATGGACCATGAGATCCCAGAGACGTTGCTCTGCCACTTCGCGTGTTTGTCGATTGAGCCAAGCTACAGTGGTTGTACCAGTATTTAATTCTTTAGCAGGGTCGGTAGATTTTATTCCATCTATCTGCGCAGGTGTGTCGATCCACTTACAAGCAAAGCCTATGCGTTTAGTAACCAAGATACTTTCTCAATTCTTTGTCTTTGGGTTCAAATCGCTCGTTCTTAAAAAATATACGATAGCTTTGACTACCATATTCACCAATACCATACAGCATTGTAGCATCTTCTCCGTCCCATGTCAAGTAGTCCTGGGTCATACGTAATATTCTGTTATAGCGAATATTAACCATGCCCAACGACCATATGACGTCTTTGACCTGCTGTTCTGAGGCTAGGAAGAATTCTCTAGGTCTAGGCCATTTTTCTAAGAACAGAGGTAAGATCTGCTTGACTGGCTTGCGTCCAGTTTGGTTCAGCATGATCACTGCGACCATGTGTTGCCAAGCTCGTATATATCGATCTCCAGCTGGTAGCTGTTCTTGTACCATTAGATCATCGCGTAAAGGAGATAGTTTCATAGTGCTAGTATAGCACCAATTTTAGATTATGTCAATCTATTCAATTTTACCAAACTTACCCCAACGGGCGTCGCCCAAACAGATCCATCCCACTGCTCCGCCGATACCGGGATTTTCATTCCATACTATAGTTCCGGTAATAGCATTATAATCTGGTATGGTTGTTGCTGAACTCATTGGAGTATTGCCTACACGTAGATTTTCGATTTCTACACTACCGTCTGTGTTTAATACGAGATTATCTTTATTGTTAGCACCTAGCACTAGTCTTTGATATCTAGGCATACCTATGTAACCAGTATCTTTGCTACGTTTTGCTATAACTAATTCAACTTCTTCGTCCCATACGACAAATGTGCTACTAGGTTCAATAGTATTAACTCCGACCCTGCGGGCTGTTACATATAAGGTATCACTTAATACCGCTTCACCCTGTGTCTGTAGATCACGTAGCATACCCACACGCTGTAGATTACTGTCAGTTATATGATAACCTAACTGATTACCATTCACAATATCTCTACCATCCTGTGTGATGCGTTTGAGATCTATACCATTCTTGCCTATGCTGTCTAATATAGTTGTAGTGTGTAGATCTAACAATTTAGTATCATTTTTTATTTTGGCAACGGCCATGTCTGCAAGAGTATTTGCGGCTTTGCTAGAACTATCTATGTCACCTAACACTACTAGGTCACCTTCTACAGTAAGTTTACCTTTGATGATAGCACTAGGTGTCCATATTGCCTTTTCAAATGCCACTGCTTGATCTAGCAAAGTCATCTGTACTTGTGTGGCACGATCATCAATGCCCGTACTGCCAAAGTTCTTGACTATACCACCGTCGATCATGTCACCAGAAAATTTAAATCCATGGAAGTTGACGCTAGAATGATCTATGCTGGCACGACCAAATGCTCCAGTCTGTACTAGGCTGTTGATCTTGCCTTCAACTACTCCTGCTACCATGGCATTGAAATCTGTTTGATTTACTCGTCTTGTGACTTCCTTAGATACCTGTTCATTAGCAGATTGTGCTAGGCTGGTATTTAATTGGTTAGTGATCTGGGTTAGAGTTTGTTCTAGCCGTTGTCGACTTTTATCTTCAATATTAAATTCAGCTACACGTTCATTTAATCGATTAGTAATGATACGTTCAACTATGGCAGACACTTCTGTATTAGCAATAGCCTTGACTACTTCATCTGAAATTTTACTGCGTAGCTCTGCTTCGATAGATCCTTTGAGGCTATCTAGTAATGAGGTGACGACGGGTTGTAGCTGTTGATTGATGTCCATATATTCTCGAAAAACAAATTACTAAAAACTAATTGAAATCACATGCTCATAATTCTTTTTGATGAGACTCTTATACATCAAATTTTTATGCACGTAAAACTCTCTAGCACCTGCATCTATGCTAAATTTAGCCATCTGTTTAAAAAACATACTGCGACGACTAAACGGTCCAGTGACCACTGTGTCCTTGCCATCCATTTCATATACTGTGGTAGACCATGCATTCTTGTCATTGTAATCATAATGATGATATTCTAAAAATATTTTGGTATCACTATGTCTATGCACCGCCAGCGGTTGGCTAAACTCTCTATCTCGGAAATCTTGATTTTTATAATCACGCAAGGTAGTTATCACTGCGGCTTTAGCTAAACCACAAACTGCTTTTATCTGATCTAATTGCTCTTGCTCAGACTTGGCAAAGGTAAAATATTCATCTGCGGCCACCACCCAATCGAACTGTTTTTTGTGTTCGCCCAAATCTTTTTCGTCGATGTAAACATATTTAACACCGGCGGAGTCAAGGTATTTTTTTATTTCTGGGCTAATGCTGGTCACTGAGATCTGTTTTAATGTTGCGGCTAGTATTAAAGGACTGAATCCATAAAACAATGTGCTGTTAGGAATACCCTTGTAGTGATCTGCTATTGAGGTAAAGATTTCTCTTTTACGCTCAATGACTTCTTGGATCTTGGGATTAAATTTTAGTGCGTTAACTGATGATCCAGTATAACTAGCAAAGTCTTGCGACATATGATATTTCCAAATTGTAACTAATATTTACCTTATTCTCGGATTAAATCTAAGGTCACACAATGGAAACTGCCGCCTAAGGTACGGCTATGTCGCAAGGTTAGTGGTATACTTGTTATTCCACAACTTTCAAGATCTTTTATCAGTTGGGTCTGAGCGGCATCAATAATCACAGTGTTCTCATCTACTGACAGCATGTTCATACCAACCCATTTACTAGCGTAAGGATATTCGTAAAAGTCCTGTGTTACTACATCTGTGACCCATAACTTCTCCCAGCCATCAAACACCTTGGGACAGTTCACCTGATTTACCCGACTGGCGTTAAGTACTACAAGTCCTTCGCGTAAAGGAGTAATGGTGCTGTCGATATGTACGCCACTATAGAAATTTACTAGATCAATTTGTATGTTAGGTAACTGTTCGCACAGCCATTCATAGGCCTTCCTATTACCACTAGGGCTTTCTAAGAACAACCAACGGTCACCTAGTCTACTTACATTGGCCGCATCCATGGTCATGCCTTGATCTTTGGGCATATAAATCACGTGTTCTGCGGCATCTAATACTGCGCTCAATGCTACTTCTTCCATGTTACGACAAGGATACATCATGTTAGGAACTATGACTGTGGATCCTGCTATGATCAGTCTGTCTCTTGGACAGTAGTTATACATACCGCCTAGACGTGGAAAATCCATATCCATCGGACGATGTACACTAACACGCAGTTTAGTTAAGGTATCAGCCAGTATGTCTAAATCTTCGTTAGCTTCGTCTATGATCCACTGTGGAACTACTCCACCAGGTACTGGAGTTTCTGTCCAGGTAGTTTTCTTTGATTCTTCTGAAAATACTGGATCATTGGTAGGCCAGTTTGCGTGTGTAGCGGATCCTACTACCACTGACTTTAATTTGCCCCATTCATTGGCTGAACTTATTTTCATATGTGTCCTGTTATCTGCAAGGTATATCTCGGAGTAGCACCTATGTTAGCAGCCATGTGTGGTTCATCATAGGCCCATACCACAGTGTATCCGGCACGCCATCTGGTGATAGGCATACCTTTTAATTCTAGGTAGTGCCCGCTGGCCCAATCTTCTAAAAATACAATGGCACGGCGGATAGTGTGTTCTTGTCCTTGCAGATCGTGTAATTCTATGTAACGTTTATAGGTATCCTGATGTACAGGCAATACCGTACAGGTATCCATACGGTAATAACTTGTACCGATATCCTGCCAACCTATACTTGCAAAATGATCTATAAACTTATGATTCCATGAGGGTTGTGGACTGCGCATGTCGCACATAGCACCTGTAAAATTGCACATATATCCCAAGGATACCCAACGTTCTGTATCAATGAGATTATTAAATGCTTCTTGTTTATAGTCTAAATGTAGATATTCGTCGTCCCAAAAAGGATCGATGTTAATCACGTGATCTAGTGTTACCATAATGTATGATCTTATATGAAGGATTACGTGATGAGTATCTACGCCACGGGTCTACGATAACGCTGCCATGTCCTGGAGTAAAATATAATTGTTGCTGTGGAAGTTCTCCAGTATAGCCATAGGTAATCTGGCGATTGTGTGCCAGAAATATGATAGCCGCTACATCATCTTGCACAGGATCATCTGTCAATGGATCACAGTAAAAGAAATGTGCGCCATGACGCTCTAGATAATGTCCTATCAGCAGGCTATAACTGCCTTCTAGCATGTCTACGTCTGGTTTGTAGGCTTTACCATGTATGACGATAGGTAAGTCATTGCGTTCTTGTAAGTCTAAAAGATAACAGGCTATGTTATTGGCCTGCATCTCTCGGGCATGCATCACAGTATCAAATATATCATAGCCCAGATTGAGTTCTTCAGCTAGATAGCGTAAAGCGATATTATCACGTGGATGGCATGGTCCTGCATCACCCATGCCTGCTGTCATATATTTTGGACTCATGATGCGTATGGTTGAATGAGCCAGAGCTTCTGTGACCACATCAACATTCATGTTGCCATTCTTCACGGCCACATCCTGTATCATATTAACCAAACCAATCTTAGTTGATATAAAGGTATTGTAGAATACTTTGATAGCTTCTGCTTCATCCCAAGTGCCAATAGCGTAGCGTGGATCGTTTTCCATAAGGGGTTGGTAGAAATCTTTGAGTAGTTGTGCATCACCGGTTAGGCTACCATCTTCAGTGCCAATGATCACCATCTCTGGATTAACCATATCCCATGCTACACTACCCATGGCTATCAAATAGGGGTTGTAGATAAACCTTGCGTTAGTAATGTTACGACGTAACTCGCGACGGGTAGTACCTGGAAGTACGGTTGAGATTAATACTACCAATTGATCTGGGGTTACATAGTTATTGATATCTGCTAGAACTTGATTAACTATACTGTAATCAAAATCTTTGTTACCTAAATGTGTGCTAGGCGTCGACCCATCATAAATTGGATCGTGCGGGGTTTGTACTGCTACAAAAATAACATCTTTAGCTACTACTGCACCCTCTAGTGTATCAGAAATCTTGATCTTATCCGATACCTTAGGGTAAATATCATAGCCAGTTACGTCATACTGTTGTGCCATTACTTCAGCACAGGGTAGACCTAATTTACCGATTCCAATGAATCCTACTGTTTTTAATTGAGTTAACATACATGCTCCAAATTGATCATATTTACGAATTTTTATATCAAGAACTTTTTAAAGATTTTGAAGTTTGGTATATTCACAATGGTGTTCCCAAGTTAGAAGATATACACATTCATGACATATCTATATTTACACATAAACCTAATCAAGAAAGAAAAATATTCTTTTATGATCAAGAACCTGTTATTCCTCAATTAATTGATCCTTACATAGACAAATTTTTAAGTAATCCAATAACTTCGATACTGGTAACTAGTGAACATTCACACGCTGTTGATTCTTATACCAAATTAAAAAAATTATACTATTTCTTTCATGGATTTGCGGCATTAGATTGGTATCGCGGATACTATGCCTTAAACTACAATAAACAAATAGTTACTCTCTATAAGTATGATTTTATCTCATTTAATAGGATTATTACTAATGATCGCAGTTATAGGATTTATTTTGTTAGCAAACTGGCAGAATTAGGATTATTAGATCATGGACAGATCAGCTTTAATGTCACTGATAATTTGTTTGATGATTGGCAAGACGAGGTTGCAGATCCTAATACCAAACTAAGTCTACATGCTCAACAGCACGCCGAACAATATTTAACTAATATTAACAAACTAGTAGTTGACCGTGCAGAATTACCGGGAAGTGCTAGTGCTGATATTCCTAGAACTATAGATAGGTTAAATTATAACAACGATGTTTTAAATGTAGATGCTTTTTGGCACATAGTAACAGAAACAGTATTTTATTATGATAAATTACATTTAACCGAAAAAATATTTAAACCCATTGTCAGCAAACAGCCATTTATGTTGTTATCTGCACCCGGCAATCTTGCCTATTTGAAAAGTTATGGATTCAAAACTTTTGATAACGTCATAGATGAAAGCTATGATAATATTCAAGATAATGATCTTCGAACTGAAGCCGTGGTACGTCAGCTACATTGGTACTGTGATCTTACCCCAGATGAAAAAACTTACATTATTCAGCAGTTAGCACCTATTATAGACTATAATTTCCATCACTTTTACGGTGAATTCCGCCATATTATCACCAGAGAATTGCTAAACAATACCAGGTCATTATTCCAATCCATTGGCTATGACGATAGCCATATCAACTACGACAGCATCTATCACGTACTGACCCATTAAAACCCTAACCAAAATATAAATACTGTTATAACTATAAAGCAGTATTTCAAGGAGCAGGACATGGGTGATATTTTCAAACTTATCGGAGATCTAGGATTTCCAATCGCAGTTGCCCTAGCAGGTGGTTATTTCGTTTATCTTACAATCAAACTACTACTAGCAGGTGTGCTTGGCAGTATCAAAGGTATGGCTGGCATCATTACTGCTTTAGACAATCGTGTAAAAACAATGAATCATGACGTGGTCAGAATTGACACTATAGTAAGTAATGCACTGGGATTGAAACCTGATGTTGACCGTATAGCACGTGCTGACGGTAAAAATGATGCCCGCAGAGACTAGGAGATTAAAATGGCTCTCAACATGAAACCTTTTACAGAACAAGCTGCATTTTTCGCTCGTTGCAGTGAAGCAGCTTACCTAGATGAAAAAGCGGGTAAGGCCAAGTTTAAAGAATTAGGATTCAAAGCTACGTTTATCGATCATGACGGCAGCCAGGCCTATTGGTTAGTTAATGATGATGATCTAATCATAGTCTGCCGTGGCACAGAGCCTACAGAGTTTAAAGATATCGCCGCAGATCTAAAAGCCATACCTGTGCCAAGTAGAGTAGGCTCGGGTAAGGTGCATGCTGGATTCAGAGAGTCAGCTGATGACATTTGGCCAGAACTACATGAGTTGGCTAATGACTACGGTAAAACACGTACCATATGGTGTACTGGACACAGCCTAGGTGCAGCCATGGCAACACTGATAGCGTTCCGCTTACAGCGAGCAGAAGATACGCCTAATCCACATGCCCTA
>Ga0194133_10005277_pt1 | contig 16579 bp, 12 predicted proteins | sample TA2KigOf40mmetaG_FD_155448 | JGI IMG/M metagenome (GOLD analysis project Ga0194133, IMG submission 155448) | Freshwater microbial communities from Lake Tanganyika, Tanzania - TA2015055 Kigoma Offshore 40m | ecosystem: Environmental > Aquatic > Freshwater > Lake | place: Tanzania: Lake... | reverse complement strand
AAAAGTCTCAAAGCAAGTATATTAAGTGCTCTTTCGACACGAATAAAATATTTCAGAACATGGCAGGGCCTGAAAAATGCGTTGACCAGCTCCTGATAAAGCTTGAAAGCCCAGGTACATTCAAAAACAATATTAACACATATCTTTGCTTGTTGTAAATACCATTTAATCATTGAAGAAAATTAATTATGTATGCTGTTCACATTTTACCGATTTTTAATAACTTTAAAGTTTATTTTGAGACCCAAATTAAGAGGGCAGGTTTTTCTCCTTTGCATCCTTTTTTCACAAGGGTTTTGAAAACTTGCTTGTGCTCCCATTTTCCACAAAGGCGAGAGCTTGATCTCGAATATTTTTTATTCCAGGAACAGTTGAGCTTTTATTAAATACCATGTTCTCAAGTTCAAGTGAAGAGAAGCACGTTCCGTCGCAGTCAGTTCTTGTCAATGGAATTTCTATTTTACTAGCATTAATAGAGAACAGAAAGGCTGTGATTACGGTGAGCTGTCATCCATGAAAAAATTTTCCACGACACCATTTTGATTTTGCATGGCTCTTTCTTATTTGCAGGAGAAACCGGGCCCCGAGGACACACAAGGGTCAATTTTTAGTGTAACGAGTTTTCACTCTGGCGCAGGGGAGTTATCCAATAATAGCTCAGGATTAAGTGCAGAGGAGATTGCAGAACAACAAGTAAGGACTGGAAAATGAGCAAAATAGTGTTTTGAATTATCGTAAAGCAATAAAAATGTAATATTTTCAGGCAATGCTGGACCTGACAGTTGTTGCGATTTCAAACAGACTTTGTGATTTTACATCTTTGCTGCAAAACCCGCCTTGCAAAGAACCAATTAAGACAACTGCAGGAGTTCTCGATCCTCCTCTGGGAAATGCCAGACTCCGTAATGCTTTTTAAATCCTTTCATTCTTCTCAGCCGAAAATTTACGGGCTTTTCTTCCATTGTTTTAATAGAAATAGCCAAGCTTATCGGTGTCCTACTTTCAATCAACAATCCTTATTGTAACGAAAAATTGATGGAGTTGAAAACCATGGACGTTTTGTTGGTAATTTTTGTCTTTAGATTTTGACTGGAAAGAGTTTTCGCCAAATTAATATGCTGAGTATTTCCAATGGGAAGTCATTTTTGGACCACTTTAGTCCGGTGTCAAAGTTCTTGCTTAATGTGGGCGAAAAGTCTCTAACGAATAAAGCAACTGTTGTGGTTAATTTAAATGTTCAAATTTTAGGATCTTTTTTTCCAATATTCCCTCAACAACTTCTTACATGCGCAAGTTGAAAGTTGCATCAAAAACGTCTTTAACAATAGTGCCTTATCTACCCTACCACCACAACCACTTGATTCCCAAATGGGAGAGGAGAAAGAAGACGAAAATAGCATCGAAAAAGGTGATGGCCAATCTACTGGTGACCAGTCCGAAAACGCCGATGTTGAAAGCAGTGAGAACATTGTATGATATTTTTAAATTTTAACTAATTGAGCAAAATTTTAGAGCAAGAGGCTCCTGAGTCCATGGACACGACTCCTATTGACATTGAAACATCTGATCTGGAGCCATCTTCTCCACCTGAGAAAAATGAGACAGCTGATGAGAAGTCACCGGAAGAGGCCACTCTCCAGCCAGTCGATGAAAATCCCCAAAAAGCTTCAGACTTTTGCCAAGTTTTGGAGGAAGTAGACTTAGAATCCATTCATCCAATGCTGGTTCATGTGAGTGTAAACTTTCAAAGGCCACGATTATTTAAGTCCCAGCATATCGTTTCTTTTAACATTTCAGTTGTACAATGATTGCCACCTAATCGATCGTGTTCTTGGAGCTTGGGAAGCAAATGAAAATGAAGAAGCAGAACCAGGACAAAAACGGAAAGGTTATATGGCACACCTTACGAGAATAGCTAATGTTATGGTATTGCATTTTCAAGACTTAAGCACTTATCGATGAATAACCAAAAATGTTCCTCATTCCAGCAACTAAATCATGAAAACCAAATAAACTCACCTTCTGCCTCGCTCTTAATGAGGCAGCAAGACTCAACAAGGTAATGTTCAGATTGCACCGAAAATTTTAGTTGATCTCGTGAAGATTTTTGGTAATTTAGTTTACCATTACTACATTTAGAAAGTTTTTTTCAGGAAACGCTGGGCTCAGTTTGTTGATGTTAAACTTTCCGAAACCAATGAACGCAACGTAATCATACCTCCTCAGGTGCAAAATATTTTTGAATTTGCTCACTCCATCTCAGCCCGTCCTCTTATCCCTTTATCTTGAACAACTCCAACCAGTGTTGTTAGTGTATCCATATTTTATAAATTTGTTTTCATACCAAAATGAGTTTAGTTTTTCAATTTCAAAAAGGACAATTTTAGTCTTTTTTGTCTTTGGGATCGAACTTTGTTTTCTTTAAATTCAAAAGTCTGGCAGGCATCACTAAATGTAAATTGAAATAACACTGTACTTACAAAGGATTACTCTCTAGATATATTTTGACCTGGTTTCAGACTACTTGGCTGATATTTTCTCATTCATCTGAAAAGTCTTTTCTTTTTTATAGAGTTATCATAATAATAATCAGTCGAGCAGCGATGAAGATGATGCAGGCTTTAGAGATATTAACTTTCCTCAGGATCCTCATATTTCCCAGGTTGTAAAAATTTTTAGCAACATCCAGTAATAGTTCAACAATCTATTGTATTTACGTGTTTAGATGTTTCAAGACTATAATTCACAACAAATGTCTGATAATATCAGTGACACATTCGGATATACCGATGACGATTTTAATGACAATGATGAACCTGGGTAACTATCAGACAACCAAAGACTTTATTTACCAAAAAGCTCATAAAATTTGATTTTCTACAGAGGTCCACGTGCAATGAGATTTGGATTAGATGACTCTCCAGGAACGAAGCAAATTCAAAGAGACACCTTTGAAGCCTTTTGTAATAGCAGGTAAAAGTTAAGAAGAAGAAAAATTCATTTGAATTTTAAACATACTTCTTGGTCTATATTTGCCAGATTCGATTGTCTGCCTGGTGATTTTGAAGGCGATGAAAAGTCAAGTGACGACCAGGTAGGAAGCAATATGTTGCTCAAATAAGCCAGCTAATTTTAAAATACTGCATCAATTTCCAGGACGACGAGGATCCTTGGGAGGGAAAAACCCGTGATATTGAATTTGGGGCATGCGTCTCATCGGAATTGTCACCTATAAAGCTAAGTCCTAGCAAAAAAGACACGAGCATTCGAGATGAGTCTTCGCCTTCAAAAATTGACCGTACTTGCAGTTCATCAGGTAAAGACAAGGAATCGACTTGAAAATTAACCCACATATTTTAAGTTAAACTGAATGAAAAATTCAATCCTAAACAAAAACATTACAGATGACGAAGAGGAAAACTCTCTGAAATCTGAAGAACGCGACAATGCCATGGAGCTTGAAGAAGGTAACAATCTCCATTGTATATTTCTCAATAAAAGCAAGTTTTGTTATTAAAATCGAGACTTCTGATAGCTGACGACTTCTTTGCTCAAGATGTACCTACTGACATTACACCTGTTGATATCAACGTTGTTAATCCTTGGGGATCTGAACACCCGCCTGGGATGCCAACCCAAGAAAAAGACGTTTCACCTGTCAAAGAGGCCAGTGCATGGGCTGCATTCAACGAAGCACCCACAGCTTCCGAGTCTTCGTGGGATGCATTTAAAGACTGCGAAATGAAATCGGAAAAACATTCAGAAGACGAGCAACACCTTGATGCTTTTAAACAAAAAGATGACGCTGGCGAGACCATTCCAAATGAGACTCCACCAGCAGTGTTGGAAGCGGCTACGTAAGAGTTTTTATTGAGTACTAATCATCAACTTCGAGCTATGATTTCAGAATAAATTACGATATTCCATCATAATTTTTTTCAGGGAGGACGCCAACTAAAAATGTTGGAGCCTGCTGACCCATAACACTTCAAGCCACTGACAAACGGGATCTGAAAATAATTGTCATAAAAGAACGTTTTGTTTGATTGGATTGATGAATGTGATATCAGCGATACATACGTGATCTCCTTAGCTCGGATGAAAACGTCAATTCAGATACTTTTGCCAACTGTCATCACTACTTAAAAACATTCAAAACAGGTTTTTTGTTACCTCTAAGTGCACGGTTGTTTAAATGCTCAAAAGCTATTTAATGTTTACGTACATACATACACATGGAAAGCATAAAAAACTTCATTATGACCAGACCATGGATGACTTTTTTTCATTCATTACTTCATCGAAATTCAACTTTTTTCGAAGCTTCGAGTCTTCATCAGTTCACCGATTTTCTTTCTTCTCTGCAGCCTCTTTCTGAAGATATTGGCGTCAAGTTTTCCCCGTGTTCAATGCTCTTCCTTTAGGAATCGTTCTAAAAATATCTTTAAAGAATTTTGTGATATAAAAAAGAAACTTTTTTCTAAAAATTATTTGGGTTTAGATGATTTGCTGCTTTTATTCAAAGCCAATAGTGTGCAATTTTTGCTCCGGTGCGCGCTGTCCTCTCTCAAGGGAGGCCTCAACATCAGAGTTTTGATGAATTGTTCAAATTGACATTGGCTTTCTAATTCATAGGCACTCCACAAGAAAGATTGTGAAAATAATTTTGAATTTACCGCATTGCAGACTTGAAAATTTTTTAAATCAAAGGACACCCTCTAAAGTGGCTTGAAAAATATGCTTCTCAACGATTTCTGAAGTACATACTTTAACTCTTATATCATTTTCGATTGATAGTATGTTGGATCTTATAAGGCTCTATAGGATAAATAAAACTTTTTAATTTGAGTTGACCTTTGATTATTACTTTATCATCTGCTGACGATTGACGTTGGTGCTGTTAACACAAGGTTAACCTGATTTTTTTAATGCTCTTTTGTACGATGGGATGATTCCAAGGGCTAATTTAGTTGTTAGTTGAAGTGAGACCTAAGGCTGTTTCTGCAATCCCAATCCTCAAGAGCCCCTGAGCTGAAAAAAATAAAAATGTTGATTTTAACCTTATAAAATGCCTAAAATTACAACCTTAGCTCCGAAACGAAAACATTCCACATTAATCAATCTTAAAGTTCATTAAAGCTTTAATGAACTGGAGTCATTGGTCCCCAAAATATATTATTTGCAGCCTAAGAAGAGTGGTTGGAAAGAACCTTTACACTCAAAAATTTTGATGTGCTTATTTACATATATTGCTGTTTTTGCTGAAGATGATTTTTCAACATAAGATTCAAAATATTCAACCTTGCTTACCATGGTAAACCTTAAAAAAGATGTTCTTCAGCTAACCTAATAAGGACATTGGCCAAGTGGTCATGGCATCAGGCTGTGAATCTGAGGGTCAGTGGTAGTCATGGGTCCGGGTCAAAAAAATTTGACCTGTGTCGGGTCAGCTGCCTCGGGGTTTAGAAAATTTCAAATCAAAATACCAATTTTTTCCCTTTATGTCAAAAAAATCTTGTTGGTTCAACGATGGGTCAGCCACTTATTTGCTGCGGGTCAAATATGGGTTGGCCTCTTATTTGCTGCAGGTCAAAAGTGTGCTCGGGTCAATCCCCGGCACCTCCAGGCACCCCGATTTGCCTGAAAAAACATCAAAAATATTCCAGATAAATGATGACCTCTCTAGGGGTCGGGTTCACCACAAACCTTTGGCATTAAAGAATGTACCATTCATTTTTTGCCTCTGGATATTTTTCTTTTTGAAGATTATGATTGAAATCTTTTATATATTTAATCATAATTATTTTGACACAAATAACTGTTTTTGTTACTCTAATCTGAGCAAAATATGAAAATCTTCCTGATAGAACTCAAATGAAAAATTCAACTATTTTTGTGATGAATCAAAAAGCCATCACCAGAACATTTCCCTCTCATGACAAAAAGCAGGTTGGAGCGTGGCAGAGTCCTCCACATTATCGAACAAACGTGATGAACGACAAGCTGGATATTTAAAAAAAAATTGGTTTGAAAAAGGATAAAATTAAATTTCAAATAATTTTGTGATTATTAAAAAAAGTTTTTTTCCTCGTTTCTTATACATTTTTAATCAAAAATAAGCATTCTTCAAAAACTTTTTCAACCTTGAAAGTTGTAAAAATATATTTTCGAGATTTATTAGAGTTTGGGTAATTACAAAAAAATTATTTAACTATGTTTTTTAAAGAAAACACGCTTGTAAAAATGTCTAGATATTGAGGGCGGAGCTCTGGAAGGTCTCCTCGTCCAATAATTTTCTTCCCTTGTTCCTTTCTATCGGCGTGTCGCTCTGCGCAGGACCTTTGGGGATTTCGGTCCGGGGCCAGGCGGAAGAAACTGAAGTGAAACAAAGGTATGAATTGGAACTAGAGAAAAAGTCAAAAAAAGGGACTATTTTGTTGAAGGTGCCTCTCTTTCTCACCGTTCGTCCAAGTTTTCGTTCCCGAGAAAGATTTTTTTCCGACCTGTCCCACAACCCGTAGTTTGCAATTTGGTCTCCTGACATTAGGATTGTGAAAAGTTGTGAGATTTCAAAATAAAAAAAAATTGTGTGAATTTTCGATACATCCAAAAAGAAGGAATGTATGCGACAAAGTCTTTGCCGCCACCGACCACGCCACCCCCGGAGGAATCGGATCTGGTTGGGGATCCTGGGCTCTACTGGAGCAGCGACCCTGTAGATCAGGACCATTCGACGCGTGAAGTGTCGTCTTATCTTGCACGACCAAACCCTTCGGTGTCGAACTGCGGTCTGGTTATTGTGCAGGTCGATCGACGCGTTGGTGACGACAACCATCATGTCCCAGAAGACCACCGCACCTATTGGCATCCCCAGTCCCTGCTCATGCCCATGACCCAAACGGTTGGCCACCATCTCATCCACCACGGACAAACAACCAGCCTGGGTCAAGACGAGTCCGACGACGGCTACAGGACCCACTCGTCGTCCTCGTCCTGTTCAGATGGCAACAGTCCACAATCCCAGCTCTCAGCAGAATCACCCCCACCCGGTAAGCCTTACCCCTTCATTTTTACCATCTGGAATATTGGCCAATCCAACTTTTTCTTCAGGCACGACAGCCATTCCGGACGACTTGAAATCTGGAAAATCTTGCGGACGCCAACGTCTTGTAGAAGGAACTGTCGAGGAAGGCAACAACTTGATGTGGCTTTTGGACTTTAAATTAGACTTTTTCAACGACGAACAAGCAAAGGAAAAAGGTAAATTATTATTATTTTCGATCCCAATTTTGTCACGCTGCAAATGGCCTTTTTTTCTCTATCAATCCATGCAAGAGGAAATAGTAAAAATCCATGACAAAATAAAAGGAAGATTCAATTTTCTGCATAAAATCAAAGAACCCAGACAAACAAAGATTAATGATCAAAAACTAAAGTAGATTTGTATCTGAGTAGCAAAACTTTCGTCTGAAGTTGCAGGTGTAAACCTTAATTACTATGTTTTATGAACACGTATTCGAATGTAATTGATTAGATGAAATCATAAAAAGGAAGAAGAACATATGGGTGATATTATTTTATGACACCAATTCGTCCTCAACTTATTTGTTGAATAGTCAAAATAACTGTCAAAAGTTCATTTTCAAAAAAAAAATTCCAGTTGACTTTTTTAACCTAAATTATTTTTTGAAGTTCTCCCTATAAGGCATAAAAAAATCTTATTTAGATTTTTCATTAATCAAATGGAAAGTGTTGCAATCATGTCCACATGTTGAGAAATCATTTTCTGTTCTGTTCATTCATGTGGCTTGCCACATCCACAATGGTTGTCATTTAGTATGAAAAGGCTGAGATTAATGACAAGCCGGAGCTTCAATACAACATTATTGCATTAAGATAATAAGGAAAATTTCGGGTTAACTTTCCAACATTATGCTGGAAAATGAATTTTTCACCATAGGATATAATATAGACCAGATGGAAGGAAATCTATTTTCGTAATAAGAAGAAAGGCTGGTTTATAATTTCTACCTGACTTGATGTCTTCTTTTTTTTCCCAAACTTTTTCGGTTATCCATGGTTGCAGGAAGCTAGCTAGCTAGAGCTCATTGTTGTAAAAACTTTTATTGCACTGAAGTCATGTTAGAAGAAGCACGCCACAGATGGAAAATTTCTGCGAGGAAATGAAGTGAAAATTGCAACCCTCAATTCAGATGCCTGTTGTAAAACAAAAAAAATTATACATTTCCTTGTATGGTTGAACATTAATATAGTCAAAAATGGATGATGGTCCATCTCTCCATTAAAGTGTGCTCAAACACGAGCCAACTGCAATTAAAAGTCATTTCAATAAAGCGAATGACAAATTCCAGTCGAAAGCATCTACCGCGAATGAGCTTTTAATTACTCCATCGGTTGCCAAAAAAAAGTTTTTTTCCACAATTGGTTATGCTAATTACAGACAGTCAGCTGGCTTTCATTTCATAGTTGGTTAAAAATGAATAAATTAAATGTGTGTTTTATTATTTTTTTTGATGAAATGAAGCTGATTGATTTGACAATAAAGTGTTTTGTGCATCAAAACTTACCTTTAAGCCATTATAATCCAAGGCAGATGCTTGTCATTAAATGGTCTTCATGATATACCATTAAAATGGGATTGAAATGGTCTCATTTTTATTGGACATATCAAACACGTTAAGGGGTTTGATTGTGATGCCATGAAATGAGAAAAGGAAATGATGGCTAAAAATCCACTTTGATGAACAATTTCATGCTATTTTTTTGCTTGATTTGATATTGAAATTGAAATTGGAAAAAAAACAATGAGGTTTTTTTTCTCTCCTTGAATAGAACGTTACCTCACTGAGGCCTTAACCTCGAGCAATGAACTTTTGGTGGACCAGCATCAGACTCAGGCCGTTGTCCAACATTCTTATCAACTTGAGGAAAGTGTCCATCATCAACAACACCATCACCAACAGCAACAAATTCAACAACAACAGCAACACTTACACCATCAACAGCAGCTGCAACAAATACAACAACACCAGCAGCAGTTGCAACATCAACAACAATATCAACAGCAACAACAACTACATCACCAACCACAGCAAAGTCAACAACAACAGCCCCAACAGATTGAAACAGTTGAAAGGGTTGATGAAGTCAGTGGGGATGGAGCAAAAGAAAACGACGTAGGCTTTTTATTTTTACATTTTTTATGTACGTATGTAAAAAAAAAACCATTTCCACTTTTTGTGTTTTCTTGCAGGATTTTGACAAACGTTTCCGGAAACCCCCCTACACTTACACCGAGTTGATTACCCAAGCGTTAAAGGATCAGCAAGCACTCACAGTTTCTGGAATTTACAACTGGATCACGTAGGACACTTTTTTTTCTAAAGCCAAAAAAAGGTTTCATCTATTTGCGAATGATTTTTTTTGTCAAGTGGTGTGACTTTATTTCGTGAATGAATGTATGCAATCTTATTGAAAAATTGCTTTTTGCAACATTTATTCCGCCCACCGACGCTATCCTTTAATAGCAGTCATTTTATGAACATGAGAACATGTTGTCTTGGTTATTGATACGACAAAGTCACGTAGGTTTGAGGCACACGTTCAAAGGACCTCAAATCGAGTGTGTGAGAAAAACAAGATGAGTGGAATGGGAAAAAAAATATTTTTTTACAAACAAAGTTAATGAAAATTACCTTGCTAACTTATCAGTGCTAATTGGTTAATATTTGGGGGGGCTGTGAAAAATTGTTTCATTTTAAATATTCATAAGGCTACTTAGTCACACCAAAGACAAGTCTATTATTTGTCAACGAATAAAAAATTCATGTTATTGTTCATGTTCAGATCATTTAAACATGATGAGTTGATTGATTGGCACAAATGTTTCCCTTTCATTTTTGCCAATTGCAAGATAGTGTGATTTCTTATTCCAACTATCATCACTTCATTGCTATCCGATTGACTTACACAAAAATTCTCTGCAACGATCATGTCTATAAATTGGTGTCTCTGAATGTTATGTGACAATTATTATGTCAAGTCTTCAAACATGCAAACCTTGTCGTCGTTGGACAGACTGAGTGTGAGAGAGAAATGAGATTTTTAGCATGAACCATTTTATGTGGACCCCCCTATCCAGCCCTAGAATGTTGAAGTGTCCATCCTGTCGAGAATTGAATGAAACAACCCTCAGATTAAAATGTCACCAAAAAAAGTGGACAATAACCAGGAATAACATTGTAAAAATCAACTCATTTTGGTCAACATATGCAGTTGTGTTATTGCATGATCAACTGACTGAACAATTTATGTTAAAAAATTGCTTGCTTGACTGGGATTTTCAGGTGACTTTGACCATTTTTCCTTGTTTTTCACACCTTGAGCAGGTTTTTTTTAAACATTGTCAGTTTATATGAAAACAATTTTTTGTGTCTAGACACACTTTTCATGTGTTTTTTTTTGCTGTTAAAATTACATCAAGTATCCTGTAGACATGAATCAGTGAGATCGCATGATTTGACACAACCCGAACCAACAGATTTTTATGTAATTCTAAAAAAAAGTTACCTAACCAAATTAGCATCCGCCCTTCAAAAGTATCCTGCTGAGCAGTTTTAAATTACCCCTTGAAAAAAAAATTATTTCAATTGTTTTCTGAAAAACTAAGGTGTTTGATTTTGACTCTGGCATATATGACAAATTCTTTGTTTTTAAGAACTTAAACAGCATCTGGGCAGTTTGTGTGAAGCGTGTGAATAGTTTGACTTTACTTTTCAGCCTACTGTAATCAGAGCAGGAACAATTTCCAGGGTGTCCAAGCGTGGTTAATGTTCATCCGCTTTCCAACCACGACTACTTTTACTTCACTGCATTTTTTGCACGCACTAATAGCAAATGGCAAAAATGATTACAGGGTTCGAAAGTTGCTATTTTTTTCATTAGCAAGTCATTTAGCTCTTAATGGTTTCTATTTGGCAAATCTTGAGCTGTAATTTAAAATGTGATTGCAAATTTCAGGAAAAAAAGCTTTGAAATCATTAAATAATAATAATAATTACCTTAGCAAAAGCATTTAGTTTATTTGATGACTTTTACATTTTTCGAGCAGTTTTTTGTTTGTTTTTCTCACCTTTTATAACCCACTTACGAAAATCAATGTCAATCCTTACCAGTTATGTATGAAAAAAATATGCCTTTTTTCTCATTATTCACATGAAAAATATTTTTTTTCTAAAATTAATCCAACTTGTGACAAAACATAACACTTGGTCATGAGAGACATTAAGAATAATTTTGTGCCAAATTCCTTTCTCAAGGTATCTGAACGACACTTTTTTCTGTTCTCATCGAAAACTGGCCCCTTTTTCCACGGTCTGGATGGTCTGTTTCGTTATTTGTAAAGTGCATGCTAGACACTATAATTTAAAAGGTTGACAGAACACGCGTCAACCGATGTTTGCTCATACCTTTATAAGTAATGGTACAAAACCACGACCAGTTTTTTTTCCAACTGATCAACAACAAATTTAAAAAAATGTGGAATTATGGACATTAAGAAAAAAACCCTAGTTCTTGCTGACAATGATTGAAAAATTTCAACAGTGTGAATCAATCACACAGTGTTTTTGCAATGAATGATTTGAACGCCTGATAATTATTTTATCATCAAGAGTACTCTTAGGGGAAAAGATTGATTGGAAAATGATGAATACAAAAAAAAAGACTTGCTATAAAAGAATCAAATTGATTTATTAACATTTTCAGTGACCGATTTCCATATTTCAAAGCTGAAGATGACCGTTGGAAGAACTCTGTGAGACACAATTTGTCCATGAATCCACATTTTAGGTGAAGATTTCACAATTATTTCAAATTTCAATATGAAAAAAGTAACATGTTTGACTTATTGTTGAACAGAAAAGGTAACAAATCTAAGCAAGGTGCAGGTCACCTCTGGGTTTTGGCTGACTTTGATGATGATCAGGAAGAGAGGCAGCCAGTAATGAATAATTCTACACCTTGTATTGAGGATGAGGACGAGGCCGCACGAGCAGGTAAAAGGAAAATTTGTAAGATAAAAACTTTTATCCCTCCCGAGCGAAGCCAAAAAGTTTCAAAACTTGAATAAAAAAATTCCTTTAATGAAAATAGCTTTTTTAATTACCCATGAACCATCAAAATTCTGGGTTAGGTTAGGTTAGCAATAAATGGTTGGTACAGGTGAGGGGGGATATTGTTTAGTTAATGGGGGATCGGTTGCTCGGAAGGGTTTGGCATTTTTCCCCGTACAAAAAATGACCATCTACTTAATTGATATTTATTTTTGGAATGTAGTTCGATCAATTCTTGGCCAAAGTGATCAGAAGTTAATTTCTGACAAGAATAACACAAATTTGTATGTCTCTCCGATTTCTATGTTAACGCCTCAAGAGGATGCGAATAAAGAAAATGCAGAGAAAGATCATGTGAGTTTGAAAGTTTTGTCCTTTCAATGAACAGATAATTCAAAATATTCTTTTGAAAATCAGAATGTTTATGATCGCCTGCCACGCCAAGATGATTTATCAAGATCAACAACAGATTATCACCCAAAGGGTCTCAAGAGAACCCACCATGTTGAAGTACAATATCTGAATGACAAAATGGAAGCACAAGGTAATTTAAAGTTGCCTTACTTTTTTCTTGAATAGGAATATCATTTTATTGATATTATTGTGGCAACTCATTGGGGTCGTCGAAGCTCATGACTATGACAACTGGCTGAGGATCTGGAGACCGGAGTTCGATCCTCGGTCTTGGCAGATCTTTTACCCCTGGATTTGCCTTAAAATATAATCATCTAAGATGAGGGTAGGGTTAACTCAGTCAGTATTGTTGGTTGTGCAGATTACATGAGCCAATTAAATTTTTTCAATTATTAAAAGACACAAAATAATTACATCAGAAAATACCATTGCCAAAATTTAACTGCAGGGATTGTTCCGATGACTGTAAGAAACTAAAACAGTTTAGGTAATTATTATAAAGTTCAATACTTCAGTATTAGAAGAATCAGTTCCTCAACTGACCATAGGGCTGTCAATCAATCAATCAATACCCATCATCTGATGCAGAATAGACAACTGCGATGAATTACTCAGGGTAACCAACTTTATTAGAGTCACTGCAGATTGCTATTACCTTGACTGAGGGTTCCTTGTTGATTTTTGGAATCTGGGGTGAGCAATTGCTGGGTATTTGACCCACAACCATAGGCCTTCAGTCAGGTCCCTTTGACCCATTGGCCCCAATCAGTCCAATATTGGTGCCTTCCAGATGTCTTGAAAATGGGATACTACCAAGTAGACAACCCAGGATCTTGATACTTTAAGATGTTTATCCTGCATTCTTAGTAAGTTTCCCAAACATAAATGATCATTGAGCTTCTATTTCCAAGGGCTATAAACAGGCTTGCATGCCTCAAAATGTTAACTAGCTGTTTCTCACTTACCCATAGACTTAAGGTTAGCTTGAATAATTAGACCCTAGAGTTCAGATTAGGATGTAAGTTACTTTTATCATTTTTGTTAGTTAAAATGTGAATAAAACATTTCATTCCACCATTTTCTTTTAAGAAAGAGATAAAAAAGATATTTCAATGTGTTTTGAAGAGGTTTAGGTAGAGAATGATGACCTTCATTAATTCTAATTGATTGTCTGTCTAGATGTTTTTGTGACCACTGACATCCACAACACTGCTGGCCTCCCTCCACCCCCCAAACGTCCCTCCATCTTTGTCGACTCCAACAGCCACATCACGTTGGACAACCACAGCAACCAGATTGTTATCCAGACAACACAGTCCAACGGTGTTGTCACCTATTCCCCGATGGATCACATCGAAGACCTTGACGTTGTCACCACGTATTGCTACGAGGATGAGGTTGCTTGCCTCGAGAAAGCACTGGGATTGGACTTGCAAGACACCAACGGATCCAGTCCTAACCAACGAGAACTAATGGCCAAGTGAACTAGAGCTGAAATAATCACATGTTTTTAAATTGAAATTAACTTTTTTTTGCACTTATCTCCTCATATCCTCTAGTCGTGGTGTTAAGAAAAAAAAGTGCCTTGTTAATTAATATTATTACCACAATATTAAACGAATTCATTTTCTTGAAAATCTTAAGAGTGTAATTTTTGTAGAGAGAAAAAAAAAGTTTTCTGCGGTTGTTTTCCAATATGTTTTCTCCCTTTGTAATTAAAATTTAAATAAATTCCCTGCATAAGTTTGTTTCTAAATGTTGATTAAAATAAAGACATGAATTTTCCATTTTGTCTCTCCATTCTTAGTCATACTTCATCTGAAAAAAATCATGCACCACAGCCAATGAATCACAGTAAATGACGTCTCAGAGTTGGTGCTTTTTTTTACTTTAAAAAACAAGCAATTAGTGCAACGTAATGGTTAACACGTAAATATTTGTTCAGTGATTGCAGATGAAAATATTAGACGTTATATTGGGGGTAAGAAATGACTGGCAAACAAAAGTATTTTCCAAGTTAATTTGCCCCTAGCAATTTTCATTTCATTTCATTTATAGCTTTTATTAAGGACTCATATAAAAATACAGTAACTTTACAAAAATCCTGTATATAATATGGGGAATAACTTTGAACCAAAGGTTCTTTTAAAATATACTTTCCTGAAAGAGTTATCAAGACTGATTTGCCTTTCTGCTTTTAACTCTTGGTTCTGTGAAAGTGAACAGAACTTAATGCCAGAGAGTTCCAGAATCGCATGTTTAGAATGGATCAAGTCTGGCCAGAAGTCGAAGAGCAAAAAAAAACTTTACATCTAGGGGGTCGCTATAGGCAAGGGGGGGAGAATGAAAGCAAACCAAAATGTTTCACAAAAAAGCACACTTTATAGGCTGGAATCCGGAAAGCTTGAAAAGTCTCCCGGATTCTTGTTTACGAGAAGTGAGTTTTTGATTCCAACCTCAGCAAAGTCATTTTTCCCACTCGAAAGCTCGTGGGATAGAATTGAGGGAGTGTCGTACAAACTAATGGAAAAATTGTGAACAACCAAAGGAGACTTTGCGTGACAGAAAAAGCAAAATCGGATAGCACTGAATTTTACCATGACAAGAGAAGAATTCTGTTTTAAATGCAAACATTTTTGAAATTGACATTTAAAGTTTGTCATTCAGAATGAATTCCAATCGAATATTACATATTTTAATGGCTTTGAAAATTTAGAAAAATATTTCAAGGCTAGACTCAAGCACTTCATGTTTAAAGTTATGAAATGAAGATTTTTTTTCCAACCAACTAATCAATCCATTTCTTCATTAAAGACTTTGAGTGTCGTGCGCAACGAAAGTAATTTAACTTTTAGGTCCTCACGAGAAAACTTTCCCCAAGTTTTTTTTCAACAATCACAATAAACTCTCTGTAAACATGAAACATTTTTTTCTCAAAACGTTAATTTTAAAATAAAAATTTTAATACAATTTTTTCGATCATTTTGTTTTTTCACATAATAATCATGAATTCTGTAGTCAGGTTGTTTCACCAAGTGGAATCTAAATATCTATACTTTCATTGTAAAGTGGTACAATAATTGTAACATACATTGCATCTGTTCCTTTTAAGATGGCTTGACAACTGGCTGTTAACTGGGAGACTGAGGCTCAATCCACGATCAGAGCAAATCATAGACCCCTGGATTTTTGTCTTAAAATCATCACCTAACATGATGGTAACCTCAGTCAGGATTGGTGGCTGTGCAGATTACTTGAACCAAATAAATTGGTTCAATTATTTAAAGACACAAAATAATTGAATCTGAAAATACCATTCCCAAAAATAACTGCAGGGATTGCTCCGATGAATGTAAGACACAAAAACAGTGTATGGAATTGTTGTGAAGTCTGATACTTCAGCATTAGAAGAATTATTTCCTCAGCCGACTATAAGCTGTCAGTCAATTATTGATTTACAGTAAATCAGCTTATGGCCAAAAACAAATAAAGAGATCAGTTGTTACCAATAATCAGTTCAGCATCTTTGAGTCAGGGTGGTACAGTGCTAAGAAGCTGGATTGCCATCCCAGCAACCCAGGTTCGACTCCTGCCTGGGTAAATTACCACAAAAAAATTCAAAACCACCTAGTGTGCCTTAATAATGACCACGTGTCGCAAGGCGTATTAAAAAAAGTCTTTTATTTGGAGACAATTTTGACTTCAAGTACTTTTGGCTACATTCTGAAATAGTTTTATCAAGTCTGAAAGGTAAAAAGGGATTACTGAATCATTAGCCTAGAATTCCAAGCATACATTGGATCATCCAAGGTCTCTACAAAACCTCAAAAAGTTATTAGCTAGCTCTCTAGATCCTGACTTTTACCATGATAAAGTGGGCCCTGGACATAAAGCTAGGCTAAAAATTTATTGAGTTTGCAGCAAAGCCAATGAGAAATTTGCTGGTGTTTGGTTTAATGGTAGTGGTAATTTCAATAATAAAAACAATACAAGATTCTGTCAAACATGATAAAAGATCAAAAATGATAAGA
>Ga0194133_10005276_pt1 | contig 16579 bp, 18 predicted proteins | sample TA2KigOf40mmetaG_FD_155448 | JGI IMG/M metagenome (GOLD analysis project Ga0194133, IMG submission 155448) | Freshwater microbial communities from Lake Tanganyika, Tanzania - TA2015055 Kigoma Offshore 40m | ecosystem: Environmental > Aquatic > Freshwater > Lake | place: Tanzania: Lake... | reverse complement strand
AAAAATTCAGTTTTTACTGCACTTTGGTTTGCGCAAAATGTTGTCTTTTTTGCGCAAAATGTTGTCTTTTTTACGCAAAATGTTGTCTTTTTGCGCAAAATGTTGTCTTTTTGAAAACCGGTCCCTCGGAAAATTTGAAAAAAGTTGTGCAGCCACGTTGAAAATAGGAAAATACGATTCACTGGTAAATGCAGCGACCTCATTTTTTCCGGGTTTTTTCAAAAACTTTTTGCCAAAAAGACAAAATTGGACATTTTAAAAATGTCCAAAAATCAAATTTTCAAAATACTTTTCGATAAAAAATCACTTAATAAAAATTTCCATAATAAAAAGCCGGACAAAGACCATCCTAGTGAATTCCTACTTTATATTTTCTTATTTTTCCTAATTTATGTATTTTGAATAAGCACACCATTTTCATAATAATCATAAGTAGGTATATATCCAGTCATATTTTTATTGGAAAAAATTTCAACTCTGTTTTTTGGATATTCAATTGATTTTTTAATTGCTTCTTCTTCGGATAAAATAATTACCGCATCTTCCCATTCACTTCCAAAAAGTAATACATAGACAAACTCCATTTATATTTATTATTATAATAAGTTATCTTTATTTTATTTTTCCATAATAGCTACAGGAATTGGATGGAAATGATTATATTTTGGAAGAAGTGAATACAAAAATCGAAATGCTATATGAAATATGCAAATATGTTTGTATAAAAACAGATAAACATATACATGAATATAAAAATGACTTATTATTTATAGTATTCTTTATTTGTAATGAGCACCAAGTATATTGTTGTATCAAAAAACGACCAGGATCCCATATATGAGAACCGAGGAAATCAGATATTCAATATTAATAATTCACTAACCTATTTGATGCCTTCCGTGAATCATGTATATTATGCACAAAATGGTCTCTTTGAAAGTTTTCTTATTGATTGGTGCAAACAATACTGTAATAAGGACTCTATATTTCTTGATATTGGAGCTCATACTGGCAGCTATGCGATCAGTTTGGCGCGTTATGCGAAAGAAGTATATGCATTTGAACCACAAAAGATGACCTATTATGCATTATGTGGCGGGGTTGCATTGAGCGGTATTAAGAACATCGATTGTTGTAATTATGGTCTTGGAAATGAATCGCAGGTAGGTATTCAACATCTATATATTGTTAGCAATGATGGAGGTGGATCCACAGTACAAATCCCTGAGAATGAGGGTTCTATTATGGCGACAGAAAGTATTGAGATCCGAACTCTAGATTCCATGAATATTACAGACCCCATTTCATTTATTAAAATGGATGTGGAGGAGAACGAATTGCATGTATTAGAGGGAGGAAAGGAAACAATTTTGAGAAACGGATGTCCCCATATTTTATTCGAGCAAAATGACTCGTCAAATACTGTTTTATCTGATTATCTTAAATCTACATTTGGATACAATATTATTCAAGTAGGTGGCACTCAAAATATGTATCTCGCACATAAGTAGCACACGAAACTATGTGCCATTCTCAATATATATTATAAAAATACATAAAACGTTATTGTCAAAACAATCAAATATAGGGATTATATTATTAACCTTCTTTGTTTAGGAAAAGATGAACACCACCGAGCCAACTACCTTCATTGAGCAACTTTTGCGACCCGATAAATCGAGATATGTTATGTTTCCAATTAAATATAATGATGTATGGGAAATGTATAAAAAACAAATTGACTGTTTCTGGATAGTGAATGAAGTTGATTTATCAAAGGACTTGATGGATTGGGAGAAATTAAATGAAGATGAAAAACATTTCATATCCATGGTATTGGCGTTTTTTGCGGCATCCGATGGTATTGTACAAGAGAATCTAGCAGTGCGTTTTATGAACGACGTTCAGGTCGCGGAGTGTCGCGCCTTTTACGGATACCAAATTGCAATGGAAAATATACACTCAGAAATGTACAGCACATTGATTGATACGTATATTAAGGATAATGTTCAGCGAGACATGCTGTTTAATGCATTAGAGCATTATCCGTGTATTGCAAAAAAGGGGGACTGGGCGCGTCGTTGGATCGAGGACAAAAATAGTTCGTTTGCAACCCGCCTTGTTGCATTCGCTGTGGTGGAAGGTATCTTTTTCAGCTCATCTTTTGCGTCGATTTACTGGATCAAGAAACGCGGTCTCATGCCAGGCTTAACATTCAGCAACGCGCTTATCTCGAGAGACGAATCCCTTCATACGGATTTCGCTGTCTTGTTATATAGTAAGTTGCAACGTAAATTGTCGCAAGAAAATATTAAAGCCATTGTGAAAGAGGCAGTTGAAATCGAAAAGGAGTTTATTACAGAGGCGATTCCCTGCCGAATGATAGGCATGAATGCGAAGCTGATGATTCAGTATATAGAGTTTGTCGCAGATCGTTTGGTGGTGCAGCTTGGATACGAAAAGATTTATGAATCGACGAATCCATTTGATTTCATGGAACTCATTAGTATTGAATCGAAAGTGAATTTTTTCGAACGAACGAATTCGGAGTACGCCCTTGCGAATAAGACTGCGGACAGTAATGTATTTGAATTGAATGCTGATTTTTAATGCAATATTGGTTAATCAAAATACGATAAATAATATAATATAAAAATAAACGGCTGTATATAACCAGTTAAAACAACAAAAATAAAATAATATGATTTTATCCTCTTATTTTATTCATTTTCTATGTATTCTTACCAAGGTGGAAAATACACTCTGTATTCGTCCCCGTATATTTAAGAAGGCAAAGTTGTTTCTTCTTAGATATATGATTACAAACGACCCCCATTTCACGAATAATGATGTAAGTAATATACTCTGTATAAAGGCGAATAGTAGCAATAACTTTCGTAAATCTCTTCAAAAAATAGGTGATAAGCCGTTATCTGATATTTTTAGAATATCACCTCGTGCAATTGTATCCTGTGTTCTCAATAATAATATAGATATGTTGTTTCATTTGCAAAATCGAGGATATCCGCTGGAAATGATGGTGTATGCCGATAATTTTGGATTACTACAAAAAAGAAAAAAGATACATGTTTTACAAGAATTCAAATTGGATCTATAAATGAATGAGAATAGAAATACATAAAAACAGAATATAATGATATTTTAGAATCAACTCATTCAAAATCCATGGTATATTTATATAATTGTAATCTGTGTGGATGTAGTTGTAAATCCAAATATGATTATGACCGGCATTGTCTAACTCGAAAACACAAAATACATTCTGTTTCCACAAATTCTCAGCCAGAAATCGTGTATGAAGAAGACGAATTATGCGCATGTGTATGTGGGAAAACATATAAACAGCGTTCATCGTTGTCAAAGCACCGAAAAATATGCGAATCCTATCGAGATATTATTAATAATAGGCAGTCTCCTCCACAACAGCATCAACAATCACCGCATTGTGAAGAATCGAATTCGTCATCTGGCATTGGTCTCGATAACGAAAATATGGGGTCGGTCGATCGCGGGATCATAACGCCCGAATTCATTATGAGTATTGTTCGCCAGAACCAGGATTTGAAAAACTTGCTCATTGAACAGCGGGAGGAGTATAAGGAACAAATGAATGTTATCATCAATTCGAATCAGAAGAACAGGGAGGAACTGAAAAACATGCTGGAGGAGCTGTCCAAGCCGACTACCATTGTGAATAATAACACCCAGTTTAATTTAAACATATTTCTGAACGAAAAATGCAAACACGCAATATCGCTAACTCAGTTTGTGAATTCGCTGGATGTGGGACCTCATAATGTGGAATATACGGGGGTCCATGGATATGTCGCTGGAATAACGAAAATATTTATGGATGGCCTACGACAACTCGATGTACATGAGCGGCCTATCCATTGCACCGATTTAAAACGTGAAATACTGTATATAAAGGAGGATGATTCGTGGGAGAAAGACAGTCCGGAAAAGAGTAAATTGAAAAAGGCACTGAACGCAGTCGTAAAAAAAAATATGCAACAACTGCGCGCATGGATGTCGGAAAATCCAAGATGCGAGATTCTAGATACAAATGAGTATCATTTGCATTTAAATATTATGAGACAGTGTATTGGTGGAGATGTAAGTCAAGAAGATGCAAACAATCGAAAAATTATTCGTAATATTGCAAAGGAGGTGGTTATTGATCGCACGAAAGTACTATAATGTATGTATGATATATAATATATATTTGATGTATTATATATTGTTTTTCTGGTTTCACATCATATAGATTCACTTGTTCTGATTGGACAACATCATTTCATCGACCACCGATTTCTCGATCTGCATATAATGGGTCTCCCGATCCAGAATACTATATCCAACGACAAACGCCTTGTCATTCACACTATAGATAAGTCCAAGGGTATATTCTACCTTCTCCTTCTGGAATGTGAATAGTGGCGAATACTTCTTGAGGGCACATGTATTTGCGTCCAATACGACCCACATATGATAATAGTATCGACGATCTTCGTAGCTTACGGCGTGGCACAAGAACCATACCTCATGCAGCTCTGGAATTAAACATCCGTTAGTAGATCCACGCAAATTCTTAAAAGAACGAGGCGTACTGATCTCCCCGAACTTCTGGAACACATTTCCATTTGTAATATTTCCCAAAATGATCGGATGCCAGTTATAGATTGCACGCATTTCTCTTTGGTTGGTACCACTGATCATGTTTTCGAAGAGGACCCAGTTCTTCTCAATCGAACGCTGTCCGTCCATATTGAGAAAGTTGGACTGGGTTGCGCCTTTTTCCATATCAATGGTTCCGTGCTCCACCACCATGTTTCCATCAGGAAGACCGCGGTTCGCATTGAAATACAGTGTATTATTATGGTAAAATAGACGCACATCCTCTAATCCAACATAGTGTCTATCATGCGATCTGTCATATTCCAAAATGAATTCGCGAAGAATCTTCATGCGACGCACACTAACAATCGCGACAACATTGATTGTGGTTATATGATCCTTATTCTGATACCCACCATTTTCAGTAATTCTATAATTCACATATCGAATATTCACAGCGATCTCCCCATTTTTCATCCAAACAATTGATGGAGTGCTTGGGACAAAATCCGGATTATTCATAACCTCGCGAATTTGAGTATTGGTTAGTCCAATTCCACCTAATAATTTTCCCAAAGGAAAGGCTGCATCTACACTAGCTTTTGGAATTCGAAATAATGCCTCTGAATGAAATTTATAGTTGCTCATTACGCTTGAAACAATATGATCATCTACATAGCTGCAATTAAGAACGCGCATTGAGCAACGTCGCAAGTCATAGTTCTTATAGTTGCAGTAATAACCAATAATTGACAGCTCATAATCCAGTTTATAGTCATATACATCCTTCTGAAGGAACAAATAGTCCGGATTCTTATTTTTATGCAAGAAATGGTGCGCCATTACATAGAAACTATAGGCCAATGTGTTTTTTCCGGCCTCGCGATAGTAATTAATAATTTCATACAGGTTCTCTAATCGCTCAGGCATAACATTATGTGCCTGAAGAAACCAAAAGATCGCATTTTCCATATTACCCATATTACGATAACACTTTCCGATACTGTAGGCACTGTGCCATACTTCTTCATGCCATCCACCAATTTCAATTCGTTTCTTGAATGTCTCGATCGCATTCGCGGTTTGCCCTGCATCACGATAACTATTTGCCAAATAAAATGTATATCGATCATTATTTGGTGTCGTTTCAAGACCCTTTTTTAATAGAGCAATATCACGCTCAAACTTATCTGCTTTTGCACCACCGTCTCCAATATCATGGATGAACAAGACATTTTTTTCAATCGTCCCATATTTTGAGTTTGGTGGTGTCTGTACATACTCATGTGTAACTCCCCAATAAGACATTCCCATTTTATTTCGGACAATACGAACATTCTTGTAATGGAAGCTATCAACCCCTTGAAATAGATAATATACATCGTCTTTCAATAAATCATAAATACCTTTGCTAGATAATGGAGAATTGCATTTCAGAACCATATCTGCATCCATCAACAATACATATTGCACATCAATATTTTCACACGCTTTCAGTGCATAGGACCTATTATGTCCGAAGTCGCGAAATGGCTCTGTAATAATAATTCCTGGAATATTGTGTTTCGCGAAGTAATCACTAATGATATCTACAGTAGCATCTGTACTTCCGGTATCACATATACAGAAGCAATCAATAATATCAACTACGGATTCTAATAAACGTGTAATGATACGACTTTCATTTTTGACAATCATATTTAAACAGAGACGTTTTCCCTGTATAGCAGAGAAATCACTGTTTTCAACTTTAGGAAAAACGTACATAATACGAGGTTTGTCTGGTGAATATGTCTGTTTGATTATAAAACTTTATATTATTATGTTTATGAAATATCAAATAACATCTTATAATATAATAATACCTTTATTTTATTCATGAATACTCGTTTTAATTATGATATAGATCGAACTCGCAAACAGCTCGAGGAATCAACTTATACTGGGAGATATGCATTGAATACTCCAGGACCAGGGGCCAATCTTCCCTATATGGAGGACAGTCAATTACGTCTTCAAAAATGGGGCGCAAATCTTGCACAGAATCCGGTTGATTTGGAAACCGATCTACGAGGCATGACTCGTAGAATGAATCGAGATATTATTGGCTACAATAATCATACTACACATACAGCGAACTCTGTTGGACAATATCCAGTCCAAGATCCGTTTGTCGCGGAAAGTCGCGCAACCCATCCTGCATGGATATATCGTAGTATGGAACAATCTCGATGGGAAGAGCCATTTATCAATCCTCAGGCAAACTTGGAGAAACCATTTCATAGTATGATTAACACACGTATTTTAGAAAAAGATTATTATGTTCCCCGAATTCCTGTTATTATGGATGATAGCAGAAAATAAAACAGACTTTCATAAAGTGATGGATGAATCATGAATCATATATAATATACATCATTCAAATATATATTATATATATGTATGAAATTATTTAATGGAGGTTAATCATGAGAATAAAACGGGTCAAGATCTTATTGACATTTTGATAGAACAACCAACCGAATCTAGACGACACGAATTAGTTAAAATGATTCAAGAAGATAAATTTATAAATATAGGAGCTCCATATGAAGATAAAAAATATGGAGTTGGAATAACTGCACTAATGTGTGCGTATCAATTGGGGTATATAGATATAGCGGATGCATTAATTACATCTGGAAAAAGCAACCCGGCTCATGTAGCTAGCGCACGAATTAAAGTGAATAATGAATTACAAAATAAGCATAGCACCGCATTGATTACAGCATGTAATTTATTAATAGATAATACACAAATTCTAGTAGATTTTATTAATAATAATAATAATAATAATCTTTTACTAGAATATGGACATCATGTACAAAGTGAAGAAATAAAAGAACAAATAAAAGAGTTAATACATCCCATACGTATTGTATATAATTCTATAATTCATTTAATCAATACGCTAATACATACCAATACACAGACCCAAAATAATATTAATAAAAAGGATTTTAATGATAAAACTGCTTTGGACTATTTGATTTCCTTTTTTAATAATAATGGTAATTTTTTGATAAATTGGGTAGAAAAGTATCACAAGTCTGGAAAATCGATTGTAAAGAGATCCGAGGAAACTCTTAAATCTATAGATAATGTGGGTATGTATATATTACATGTAATAAACCTATTGAAATATTGTATAATCAAAAAATATGTTGATCAACTTCATCCTAACATGATAGAAGATGAATCGAAACAAATACATCTGAAACGAACAACATCTATTAGCCCACAAGACCAAGAACAACTAGGTATATGTTATGCACATTCATCTGCAAGATGTATTACAAAGTTGATAACAAAAATGATTCCAGATGATTTTATAGATGATGATTCTATGATATCGCAACTGTATTCTGGTTCAGACAAATATAATAATTGTTTTATTGAAAATAGTAATGATATACAAGAAATAATTGCCAAACTAGATAATGCAACCAAATGTCCGTTGCCCAAACGTTATAATCATATGCTTATCTATTATTATATATTATATACTGTAAAAGACAAATATGGATGTAGTGGAGGTCATGTAGAACGTGTTATGATAGAATTTTGTGAGAGAACTTTATTTCGAGATAATATAATATTTTCACCGGAAATAGATAGTGTGGCCAAAGCCATAATTAATAAATTTTACTTGTTCGTTTCAGAAAATAAATACGAAATTAAAACAAAACATGAATATGTTCCATTATACAATCAAACTCCATCTATGAATTGGATCAAAAATATACCAGAAAATGTAAAAAAATCGTTAAAATTGGGACTGTATGTTTCCTTATCTTTTGCTATGCCCCAAAATCAATGGATAACAGTTGGAAGTGAAATCTTTAATATTCAACCTGCGTATTTGACCCAATGCGAAAGACCGATTACTGCACATGAATTAACCATTACTGAATGGAATCCGAAATATGTAACGATCATAAATTCATGGGGTTCTAAATGGGGAAATCAGGGATTTATTAAATTGCCTGCTGAAATTTATTATAAATTTATTATGTCGAATATGTGTTATGAAGTTTTTTATCATAATATACAGTTTTCATATTTTAGTATTTCTGGACCAGCATTACCAACTAGAAAAAAAGAAAAAGACTTGCAGCAGATTGAGACTGAGATTATACCCGTAGAACATCGTATAACTAAAAAGAGAAAACGATCATTATCTGATTCTAATTCTATTGATAAAAAAAAGAGAAGAATAACAGAGAAAACCCCACACAGAGAAGAGCCAGAGATTGGACAACCGAAAATGATACCTCTTGAACATCGTATAACCAAAAAGAGAAAACGATCATTATCTGATTCTAATTCTATTGATAAAAAAAAGAGAAGAATAACAGAGAAAATAAACATATCAAAAAGAACACGAAGAACAATGCCAAAAGCGTTGTCATCAAAGATAAGGGTTCGACAATAATATTTAATATTTAATAATTATAAATCATAGAATTTCAAGTATAGTTATACAATGAAATTCATGTATGCGTTTCTTGGAGACAAATAATATATTGTATAGTTTATAACCAATAAAAGATAATATGGCGTTAGGTATTATTACTGAACTTCCAAATTTAGATGCTCTCAAAGAATTACTTGAGAATAATCCGGGTGCAATTATTGTACGATTCAGCGCAAAATGGTGTAAGCCATGTGAAGTGATAAGTCCAACGTTTTATAACCTTCTTAATTACATGCCAAATAATGTTCTTCCAGTAGTTTTGGATGTGGATATATCTACGGAGATATATGTGTTTATGAAGAGAAACAAAATGTTGAGTGGAATACCTGCATTCATGTGTTATTATAAAGGGAATATGTCTTTTATTCCAGATGATATTTGTATTGGATCAAATGTGAATCAGTTAAAATTATTATTTGAAAGATGCTATAAACACTTGGCAGCACAAAATCATCAAAAAATAATGTAATTGGGGGGACTCATGTGAATTATAAAATAACAATATTTTATTATTCGATTCCAGTATATACAATGATTGTATTATGATTTTTTATGATGTGTTTTACGTAAGCGTTTTAAGTGTTTCTTTGTTTTCTTTCGATGTTTGTTGGCTCCACCGGTGAGTGAAGATACTAGACCTGTTTCTTGATTTTGTTCTTGGTCTTGTTCTTGCTGATCTTCGCTTTTGTTAAATAGTTGGGAGACATAACCATCCTCAGCTTTACCATCATTATCTGACGCGGAATCAAATACAGTTAATGCGGCTAAAACAACTGTGGTTAGACCAATCATCCCGTATGTTGTAAATGACGGATTCGATAAAAAAGAATAGATTTGTGTTTGAGCTTTCGGGAAAAAAGACATAATTATATAAATGATTCTTATTATAATTATAGATATTCCTTTTTATCATTAAGTGAATCGGGAGATAAGCTATTTGTCATATGGGCAGACATGGATGATTTTGTTGGTGGAAAAATACGATGCATATGGCTTACATTCTTCAAACCAATAAATTCAGTTCCATTTTCTTTGAAATGAAATGTACTTGACATAAGAAGACCCATTTGAAAATCGTATTTAAAATCAGCTACATTATCTCCCATATAAAATATTTCTTTTTGTTCATTTATAGAAATTTCATACATGATACGTGTTTCAATACATGCCATTTTTACAAGTTTTGATCTATCTATTTTTGGATCAATGGGAGATTTTGATAAATAATATGCATTGCATCCCAGAATATGGTGTTCAATTGGCAACATATATTCAATATTATCAATATCTTCGATAGATACATTAACCCATTTATTTTCAGACGTATTATATGTGCATATATATCCAATGGTCGGAGATATAACGTCTGTAATTCGTGTTAGAAAATGATTTTCACGAAAGAAATGGATTATCTCGGGAGAAAACGATTCTATGTTTTCATTCAATTCATCATTTATAATAAGTCGTATGTTTTCCTTAAAAATAAGTAATGGATACAATTCCGAGAAATCATAAATAACAAATACAGATTTTGTTAAAGAATCAGATACCTCGGGAGAATAGTATCCCTTATACGCGGTTTTCAATATATCAGTATTGTGATTTAATACGTCTCCCGAGAACATGGACAAAAAATATTCATGAACTGTATTTTCGAACTGAATTGTTTCCAGAGATTTATAGGAATCATCATTGTCATCACTAATATCATTATCAAAATCTGAATATGAATATGGAATAGATATACAATCGTATTTTATATTAGGAAACTGGAATGTATTATTTGAACTGTTTTTGACTAACCATTGGAGGCACGGATAATGAATACCATATTTGGACAATATACGTCCATATATATTAGTATCTTCATTGATTGGAACTGAAGGACCCTCTACAAAATAGGGATGTGTTATTGCATACATGCAAAAAAATATATTTATTTGTTCATCTTTTTCAGCATCTACGCATGATTCAATTCGTTTATAAAACATATCATCAGTTATCAAGTCATATTTTTGTGAAAAGGAACTTGCAAATGGAATCTGAGTAGGTGTAATAGGTACATTCGAATGATTACTACTGCTACTGTTCAACGATGGAGCCTGAGTAGGTGTAATAGGTACATTCGAATTATTACTACTGCTACTGTTCAACGATGGAGCCTGAGTAGGTGTAATAGGTACATTCGAATTATTATTACTATTACTATTAGTTAAAGGTTGATATTGCATTTGCATACTAAATAGGGAGATAATTCTATATATATGTTGCGTAATAAAAAAGAACGAGAGTAAAATGTTTTGAGAAATGATATAAACGCATTCACTATAATTATTGTATCCAAATACCCCCTTTGTGTATTTCACATAAAATTCGTCTTATAAAGACACCCTCATCCTAATTAAATATGACTTACGATTCTGTAGCTGACAATTTGTCTTATTCCTCCATTGATAACGATGATGTATCCATTGGATCTACCTTAGATGGTGGCGATAAGGTTTCGGTAGAACCAATCCGCGATTCTTGCTATCATAAGGTGAAGATCCTGCGTCAGAATGGAAAGAAGAAAACCATTGAGTTTTACGAAACTCCATGTGTTGTCGGTGCTGTTATTCGGAACCCTATCACGGGGATTCGAATGTATGGACATAAAGTCGGTAGTCGCGATGAAGACCTATATTTCAAGGTAGTCTTCAGTGGTCATCCTCCCGCTAAAAATGGAACTCACAATCCATGCTTTCTCTATTACGAATCCCCTGAGCAATGGGAGAAACATCATTCTACTCTTTGCCCAGAGAGTATTCGTGATGCATGGCGAGAGAAGTACAACCGCGCACTTTCCCGTATTATTAAATCGAATCGTTTATGAACAAAATATTTGTAAATCTATACATTTTTATAAATAAATAAACATGTATTTCATATTATTAATGGTGTAAATCTAATTATTTGCGCAAATATAATAATTCAAGTATAATGCAAACAGAATCCATAACATATATGGAATGAGTAGATTACCGGCAATCCATGACGAATGCATAAACTCTTTATATGTAAAAAATACAAGTATATTTAATATTGCCAAATGAATAAAGGATAGGCATATGAAACCTTTCTCAAAAAAAAGTGTGGTCCAACTTAAGTTGAATAAAAACTGAGTAATATACAGTATAATTCCTGTCCTATTATATTTTCCATTATTCACATATATGAAAAAACTAAGAACGATAAGAATATACAATACTGGCCATACATATCCAAAGACATACGAAGGTGGTGTTAGTTTCGATTGATTCAGGTTCTTATACCAAGTTTTCTGTTGTTCATTATCCATTTATATATATTATGTTATATACATACACATAATATACGTTTATTCTTGCAATAAATGAATAAATGCTAAAGAGAATAGCAAAGCTGACACGTCGAATTACATATCATGATACGGATTGTCTCGTATTTTCATCCCGCAATAGCTTTCAGGTGTCTGCTTGTAATCCACGGGATCGTGAATCCCAGCTTCTTTGGCATTTTCAAGAAGAAATTTGAAATTCTCCCAGAAATCTGTTTTATGTCCCACCGATTTTGTTCCAATATGAGCCAATTCATGTATCGCGACAAAGGTTAATGTATGTTCATCAATCATATGATCATTATCAGATTTACTGTTCTTATTCAAACAAAAGGCTATTTTTTCGCCCTTATTTTCACTATATGCTGTATATGTACTTGTTGGCAATGTCTCCATAATTTTCTTCGGATTAAAGCCGGTTGCTAATCGAATAACAAAATCATTATCTGGATGTTTATTTTTCACGTAATCCACCAATTTTTTACAGGTGTTTGATACTTTTGCTAATAAATCAGCGGCATGTTGGAGTTTCTTTCTTTCACGCACACAATATTTATTTCCATCAACGGTTGAAATAATACATTTTAATTGAAAAGACTCATTATCGTAATACACATATGCACATATTGCAATCATGCAAATAATAACAAAATAGCCTAAACTGTCATATTGATTCATTTATTTTATTTTACAAGAACTATAATAATATATTATATATAACATAGTATGTGTGTTATATATTTCGATTCTATTAAGGATAGAGTATGATATGATATGATTTAACGGGCACCATAACCAATCTCAAGGGGAACGCGAGCAAGATCGGGCTCAATCGTACTGTTCATCCAGGGTCCCACATCCGCCTTGGGAATAATAGGATCCGAGCGAAGTTGGAGATTCGCGTTTCTCAATGTCTGACCAATGGTATCGAGACCAATGTGGTATCCAGGTTGAAGAAGATCGGGCATAGCAATCGCGCCGGGGTTGGCAGCAACAGGGTTCAACGCAGCCCATTGGCTATTTTGGTCGGCAGGAAGACTGGGCAATAGCTCGCTGGGATTAGCAATTGGTTGAGCTGCATATCCGCTTGATGGAAGAGCTGGTTCAGCAGCAGGAACATTCACTTTCTTTTCAGCCTCAGGTGCTTTCTCATCGGATGAACCGTCTTCCATGAGGTCCATGACAATCTCCTTGGCATTTGAATACGAAAAAAGAGCATAAAGCAAAATAGCCAAGGCGACAACAATAATAATCTTGTCACGAGTCAAAAATTTGCTCAAATCACCCAGAATATTTTTGAACATTGTCTGTGTATTATATAAACGGTTGATAAAATTATTTGTATTGAACTTTATTTTTATAGCTTATAAAAATGGGCCAATATTCCTAAAACGAACGATCTTGATCCAAGAATTACATCGATTTCACTTCTCAAAATGCTGGAAAGATTCTTCTTCTAAATCACTATCATCATCATCGTCAATAATCATATATGTGCTTTTAATGTTTTTTGCTTCTAAATAAGACGCAATTGCTAAATCTCTTGCCATTTTTGCCTTTCGTTTTGCATCGCGATACATATTATAGTAAATCTCATTTCTGGTTTTAATATGAACGGGGGGATCTATTTCTTGCAAATCATCTAAATCCAAATCAATTTCCATTAAATCACTATCTTCCTGAATAACTATTTTATCACGCTTATACTCATCTTCATAATAATCGTCATCATCGTTATCATTATCGTCATCATTATCGTCATCATCGTCATCATCATGACAAATAATATTGTTATCATTCTGGACGACTTGATTAGAAATATTAGATGTCGTAGTAGCAGCAGTAGTAGTAGTAGCAGCAGTAGTAGCAGTAGAAGTGCCGGTTGAAGATGGAACCGAAATATTTTCGGGTTCTAATGGTGTCATAAGTGTATCGATATGTTCTTTCAACTCGATATGAATATTTGGATTACTGTCATCAGATATTATTTCGTTTTGCACTTGGATTACATTTGGGATTACCGATGCTAGTGGTGGAGGAGTTTCATGTGTTTCCGCAGGTTGTGTAGTTGCTGCTGTAGAAATAATAGGAGGTATAGATGCTGTGGGTTTTTTTAAAATACACTTTTCAAAGAGATTAATCGGATTCATTACCATCATCTGTTTTATTTCCATTTCAATTTGAAAACTTCGTATGGAGCATTTAATACCCTGTATTTCTAAAATACTTACTACATCCATGTTCTCCTGAATGTTTTCAATGGGAACTAATTCTTCATTTTCATTGTAAATTTTCAAAGAACAATTTCCTAAAAGACTTGGCACATTCGTTCTTGAAATATAGAATTTCCCAGATTTATACAGTTTTAACGGAGATGTGAATGAATTCTCTATATCGTGCTCATCGAGCGGGGTTTCAAACCACTTTTGGCGATTCTCAAAAATCTTCTTCTGACAATAGTTTTCTAAATTCTCCATCCAACAAATGAAATCTTCATTTTCGTGCGTGAACATAAGATCGCAATACAGTTTTTTACCAGACTTAAGAATACCTTGCTTCACTTTGCATTTCGGGGTTTGAATATACAATGGTATATCGTTCATTCGGAATTTAATGAAATAATTTCCACCAGGAATGACGCTGGGAGATATCATTGTTATTTTATTGAAATCAAATGCATTTGTTGCTTGATGTATTCCTTCCATGAATGATTATTGTCGCGTATATAAATAGTATTATGGCACATTTTTATATGTATTTGCATACGCGTATATATGTGTGATATTGTCGCGTTATATTGATAATACTACTAATCTGCGCATAAGACAATATTTATCCATGAAACCGTTTGTAGATACTTTGATGGAAGTGATCGGAAAAAAAGATGTAAAAAATGGATTGAAAGATTTAGTAAAACCGGTAGGTGGATTTTTATATGATCAGTTTTACATTTATATTTGGATCATTTGCATTTACAACGTATTTTTCATTTTTATCGTTTTAGCAAATTTATTTTTACTATTGAAAGTATTGAATAAGCAAGATGAATACAAAAATTCGTTCATGTCAGAATAATAACTATTTACTAGATAAAAATCTATTATGAATATATATTTGATTTCGATTTCAAATGAGCACTGACGATCAAGTTATGGGCGGCGAAGAACGCATACAACAAGATACTCCCATGGTGGGAGGTGAAAATTCATCTAGCCAGGTTTTGGCTACATTTGGTGATATGGGACAACAGCATGCCCAAGTCGGTATGGGAAACCTAATTGCAGCACAAGTTCCAGTAGTTGCTGCTCCCGCTCAAGCTGGTGGCAGACGCAAAGGTTTCGGCATTACTGAGGTAGCCGTACCTGTGGTTTTGGCCGCTGCTGCCAATTACTACAGCAATCGCTCTTCGAAAAAGCGTGGCGGAAAGAAGCAACAACAATCGCGCAAGCAGAAGCAACAGAAGAAGCAACAACAACAGAAGCAACAACAGCAACAGAAGAAACAGAAAGAGTCCCGTAAGCAACAACAGAAGAAGCAGCAATCTCGCAAAGATCGTAAGTAAATCAGATGTTTTACATATTATAGTGGATTAGTGGATTATTATTAAGATTTGTATATTTGCTTACCATATGCGGTAAGTAAATATAATATACTATGATGAAATGAAGAATAATTTAAAATTGTATGATAATCATATAATCTAACGTTTATTATTAATCTTGAATGACATTTCTCGGGAAGGAGCACCTCCGCGAACCCAGCCATTCATTGCTGTCTCCTCGACGTCAAAATTGTCCATATAGCTTACCATATCCTGATCGCTAGCAAACAAAGAATAGTCTGACGATTTATCTGTAATCGTAGAAACACTTTTACGATTTGATACCATTTCTCCCTGTTGGAGTTGAGATTCTATATTGGGATTTCCATATCCGCGTCCCATGTAAGGAACCGTTGCAAAAGGACGTTGCATCAACTGCAATCTTTCTAAAGGACGATCTTCCTTCTTTTTGATAAGAAGAAGAGAATCATTATCGATAACACTTCCGCTTAGACCAGCACCATGGGCA
>Ga0194133_10005275_pt1 | contig 16583 bp, 11 predicted proteins | sample TA2KigOf40mmetaG_FD_155448 | JGI IMG/M metagenome (GOLD analysis project Ga0194133, IMG submission 155448) | Freshwater microbial communities from Lake Tanganyika, Tanzania - TA2015055 Kigoma Offshore 40m | ecosystem: Environmental > Aquatic > Freshwater > Lake | place: Tanzania: Lake... | reverse complement strand
ACTTGCATAGCCCTGCCATTATTTGACCTCGGGATCCACCCTGAGGCTCTTGGAATATTGTGTTGGACAAAAAATTGCTAAATAAAACATGTAAGCTGTTCTATATGGTGCAGATTCCTATAAAATATGATGAAATTAGTCCTTGCATCTCAAATTATAAGATAAAGTAGCCTGACAAAATTTAATGTGAATGAGTGGATGGCAGCTTTTGATTTCCAGACAAAGTCCTTTGTTATTTGAGAACCAAGTGTGCTAAAAAGCAGATTTTTTGCTTAACAACATCAGGGACACTGCAGCCTGAGTCCCTAAGATATTTTTTATCAACTTACAAAGGCCTGCCATTATTTGACCTCGGGATCCACCCTGAGGATCTTGGAATATTGTGATGGACAAAAAATTGTTCACTAATGCATGTAAGGTGTTCTATATGGTGCAGATTTCAATAAAATCTGATCAAATTATTCCTTGCATCTCAAATTATGAGTTAAAGTAGCTTGACAAAAATTTAAAGTGAATGAGTGGAACCTAGCTTGTGCTTTCCATATAAAATCATTTGTTATTTGAGAACCAAGTGTGCTGAAAAGGGACACTCAGCCTGAAAAATTATTTTTGGGAGTTGTTGAAGGTTGCTTGGAAGGGTTTAATATTTTTCCCCTGTGCTTCGCGAGCTGGCAGTTAGGTATTTTTTTTTGGCGCAAAAAACACCAGTCTACCTGGTTTATTTATTTATCCTAGATATGGACTCAAACATACAAGCAAATGCAAGAACTTTAACAAAGTCACAAACGAAATGAATGTCACGTGTTAGAAAAGATAAATGTGTAGATTGAAATGGGGCTTTTTGAGATCCAAGCCTTCATTGCCAGTGATACCAGAGCAAATTTAAGCCATAGGCCTGGTGGAAGTCTCCTTGCGCTGGCTGTGATCCACTCTGGGCGCATCCTTTATCACAGAGACTTCTAAAGTGAAGTGATTCAATTTTATGCATCAAAGAACCATGGAGATGAGGGGTGGACCCCCTCAGGAAGGGTGGATGCGATTTCTCCAACATAAAGGTTAAATAGAATGGGTCCAAGGACCGAGCCCTGAGGAACCCCTATAATGAGGTGTTTGAATAATATTAATGACTAGCAATTTAAGAGCGGCTAACTTTACCAAATTTGGCATTGACCTTGCCACATGATTAAGATTAAGTGTTTCATGCTCCTGCGGGTACCCATTTTATTACAGATCTATATAGCCCATAAGGATCTCAGGACTTTTATTATTATTTTTGCAAGCAAGCGAGTTGGAGCCATCAATGTGGGAATTATGCATGCCAAATTTCAGCCCTCGAGCCTCAGTGGTGTGGGAGGATGAGGAGTTGAGAGACGGAAGGACAGACAAGGGATGTCACCCCATATCTCTAACTTTCCCCTCGCTTCGCTGGGGAGGGTTATACTGGTAAGATTTAATAAATGTTAAAAAACAATCAAAAGAATTTTGAGGCTCCAGATTATTTATCACACAATAGGGCTATTTTAAAAGTCCAGCTGAATGAAAAATAGCCTCTTTTAACAAAATTGAGTTTTATTTTTGCTTATTCTGGAAACTGTAAATCAAAGATCTCCATGGCAGATAAAAAACCTGCTTTGTAATAAAAACAAATGGCACCAACCTGTATGAGATTTCTATACAATTTTTCTGATAATCATCTGAATATAAAACTCACTTTAACTTCAAAGGATTGTCCATAGGCTTTTTGACTTGGTGGTGGGGCTGTAATAATTTCAATATTTTCATAGTCCTGATTTTTGTTGACCAATTTCAGATTTTGTTCAGGTGGCTTTGCAAACTTTGCTGGCTTAAGGTGGAGATTTTCGGATCAGGTCTTTGTCTCTCTGTAACTACCTCATTTTTTGGCTTTAAAATGTATATCGATAATATAATGGTGGCTGCAGCAGTGCAATTACTTTACCAAATTTGCCTCTTGGTATGTTGATTCCTGTTGATGTTGAAACTGATTTTCCTCAATGGGTTGCTGGTAATGAATCTGGGCTTGAGGGTCAAACGACTGACTTTCCTGTCAAAAATTTGAGCAAATATTAAAGTGTAAAAATTTGTTTCAAAAATTCTCATACTTGTGGCTGATCACTTTCCTGCTGCCAGATTTTCATTTCCAAAAAATCAAATTCTGATTGTGAACTGAACTGTAAATACCAAACTCATTAACATGTTTTCTTTTAAAATCATAATTTGACTCACATTTCATCATTTATATCTGATGCATTCGAAAAGAAATTTTCAAAATCAATGGAGAATTCAATTTTTTCTAGTTCCTCATTGCTGAAATCCATTTCACTTTCTTCTGGCAAAGCAGAGAAGATTTCAAAGCCCATAATTGCACAAAAAAACAGCAATTAGTATTATCTAGAAAAAGAAAAGTAAATCAGAATTTAAGATATATACATTAGAGATGGTATATTGCCTTGATTAGAATGCAAAAACAAATTCCCAGAAAGCAGCATTTTCTCTTCTTAGTTGGACTTTCATTTACTTTGATTATAGTTGTGATCTGAGATTATAGTTTTTATTTTCAAAGTAAAAGTATAATAGAATTTATCAACATACCTACTCAATAACCAAGTTCTCAAAGGATTTCATAATGTCAAACAAGAACAACAGTATGAAATGAATCTGGACTAAACTCAATTCATTTACACTTTATGAAATTTGAGAAAGAAATGAATGTAGGATTAAGAAAGTTGACAAAACATTATAATAATTCAAAAAAGACTTGCATTGAAAAAAGACTCAATTAAGATTTTCAAATGCCTCACAATAAAAGTTCAAATTTTGTGAATTAATATATATAAAAGCTTAACCGCGAAAACGTAACCCAGAAAATGTAATGCCGCGATGATGCATCAACTTACAACTTCAACAGCTCCCACAACTTTAAAGCTAGAGAAAAGTTTATAAAAAAACATCTTTAGTTAATTGTTTAAACAATCAAGTAGATGGGTGATTTTTGCACCAAGAAAAATCACCTAACCTCCAGCTCGCAAAGAGAAAAGGATAGAATGGAATATTTAGCCAACGAATTAATTGGATTGGTTCAAAACTTAAATGATTAAATCCCTTCAAAGAAAGTGGCTTTTTTAAACCACCCATGATTCAAAAATTTTTCAGGCTGAGTGTCCCTGATAATGTTAAACAAAAATCTACTTTTCAGCACACTTGGTTCTCAAATTACAAATGATTTTGAATGGAAAGCACAAGCTAGGTTCCACTCATTCACTTTAAATTTTTGTCAAGCTACTTTATCTTATAATTTGAGATGCGATGACTAATTTGATCATATTTTATTGGAATCTGCACCATCTCTTCCACCTTACATGAATTAGTTAGCAATTATTTGTCCACAATAATACCAAGATTCTCAGGGTAGACCCCGAGGTCAAATAATGGAAGAGCATTGCAGGTTGACAAAAACCATACCAGGGTTGCAGGCTGCAGTCTCACTGATGTTGTTAAACAAAAATCTACTCTTAAGCACACTTGGTTCTCAAATAACTATTGATGCTTTTTTGGCGTTTTTCGCGTATTTTTGCGTTTTACGCGTCGCAGCATTACATTTTCCGCGTTATGTTTTCGCAGTCAAGGCTTTTATATATATTAATGTAGACTTACGGTTGTCGAGCGGCAGGACTGATCATGTCGCACGATCTGAGTAAGTGGTGCTAAACCATTGTAACCCCTATCTCTAGCTTATGGGCTCTTAGATCCCCCCGTTCTTATAAAAGAAACACAAGGTGTTTAAGATATGCTCATAATACTTTATTGGATAGGTACTTTACACACATAACCTTAAAATAATTGTCTTAGATACTTCTACAAACTTACGTCTAAGCTTATGAAGAATAACTAGGTAACTATAAAAAGGCACGCAGGCCTTTTTATGGACATGTGAGGCGGGAGCGCAGTGATCAAGTGCGCCCAGGGATCAGATGTGGATAAAAAGTTGCGTGATCAAAAATAATACTTTAAGTAATTTAAATCATAAGGCTGTAATCAGTGTGTGCCGTCTACATTAATAATGATTATCTCAGTCAGGATTGATTGTTGTGCAGAAACTTGATTTAAGTGATCTCTTATAAGCATTGATTCACATTTGTCAACTGAATATCAAGTGACTTTGAGACACAACTTTCAGTCAAAAATGAACTGTTGTAAAGTCAACACTACTCTCATTGACATGATTTAGTGTTAGAATAATCAGTTCTTAACACAAGCTCTCTTCTTCTCTTCTTCTGGCATTATTTGGCTTGTCTTGTCAATATCAATAATTCCTTTATCACAGATAAGTACCAGTATGTCATGTAAATAAATTCATAGCTCTCTTCAGCAGTGGTCTGATGGCGTCATTTGATCTGGGATCTGACCACAGGTCTGGAAGCTTGAGAATAATGCAGGACATCCTATTTTAGATGGCTTGGGATCCAATTCTTCCCCTTGCATTGTTGTAGAACAAGAGTCTATCTGGATTCCTTCTTGTAGTGAAAGCATCCAAGCTGCACATTTCGAATATTCTGACTGGCTCTTTTGTAATTGTGTATTTCATTATGGTGGAGGCAAAGGAATAATCTGAGAAGTTCCCAGGTTTGGATCTACATCTCTCTAGGGAAATCCCTTGTAGTTTAGGACATTTGTTTCTTAAAGCTAGAGTCATTGAGCCAGACCTATAATAGTACTGAAAATAATCTGCCATAGTAGAAACTCAGCAATGTTGATGTGGGAGCAAAACCTTTTTGATGGTCTTGCCATCATAGCCATTTGATTATGTCCACTAACCCTGCGGGTGTTATGAGGAATTTTTGCAGTCTGCCTGGGGATTGAATCCACATGCAACTTAAGATCTCAGTTCTCAGTCAGGTGCCTGTGATCAATCAGCCACAGGCTCCCCTTGTGCCGGTTATGGTAGAAATCCGGCCCATTGACAGTAAGTAATTGTGACTTCCATAAGATACAGAGGAGTATGATTTGGTCTGAAGAAAAATCAGTAAAGCAACAGGCCGTTTGTAAGGGGATTTCATCAAAAACATCCTCTAGAAAACACCCGAATTGTTGCCAGACAGTCGGATTTGCTTTACTTTGCTTGTTGGGGAGAGATCATTTGGAAGTCACTTTTTCTTAAACCAAGTGTCCCTTTTCTTAAATATTAAAGACACTTTTCAATAAAACTTTAATCAGTAAGTTAAGGAAAAAATCTTGGGTAAGTTTTCATCTACCAAAACTGCAATTGATAAGTATCCTTGCATGGCAGAAATAGATTTTGGTCAAGTGTTGAAAGTATATTTTCCTATTTATTATTCTATGCATTAATGTTGATCTTCTACACCTATTCAGAAAGATCAAAGTGATAAATAATCTGCTGAGTCGAATCCCTTTTGAAGTAGGCCAAGATTGAATAATTTAGGTTGAATGTCAGTTTAGATTTCTTTGCTTTTACTAAAAATGTTTAAATCTTGTTTGGTTTGAAGAAAATCTCAGAGGGAAAAACAAAATTCAAGCTTAAATTTTTTTACAATTTTTGAAAAGTTTACAGATTTCGTTCAGATAACTTATGCAATCGACTTTTATCTTCCTTCACTTTAAATTAATTGATTCTCAGATAAATTATTGAACAAAAAATGTCAGAGGCTCAAAACCTAATGAACCATCCTTTCTTCCAGCTTCTGAATAAGAAATCTTGAGCTCACTAGCTTTTTAAAAGTTGAATTTCCATTTTAAAAATGAACAATATAAAAGCCAAACCTCATCAAAGGTATGCGGTGTTTTAAGCCCAGTTTTAGCCCTCTACACCCCTGGGCTTCAGGCTTTTTTACTCAGATAAAAGTTCCTCATTTAATCAAGATTCAATCAAAAAATTTCCACAAAAAATGGGTTCCAATCCATTTAAAACAGGATTGCAACTATTTTTAACGCCGTTGATTTTGATTTTGCAAATGAAATGACAGATGACTGTATCAGAATATAAAAAGATAATTAAACATGATTGTTTTTTCAGAATCCAATCCAATATCAAGACGAACTCTAATCTGAGTGATTTTATATACTGATGACAATTTTTTACCAAAGATGTTGTTTCATTCATTCATTAAAGCCAGCCATGATTGTGGTGGTTTTTTCAGCTGGGTGAGGCATTTCATCATGAAAATCCCAGTTTTTGCCCACCAAAAAAATAAGACCATCATGGTTCTTCAAGACCTCTGGCATTTTTGACTCTAGTAAAGTTTCATTTAATGTATAAATAATTGAAATGCTTGAGTGGAATATACAAATACAAATTTTGAATTTAGCACTGTTTATTTGACAATATGATAAAATTTAAGATGAAATTGTTTGGCATTTACAACTTTACAAGAAGTCTCAATGTATTTAATGTTTGTATAATGAATTTTTCTATATAAAATAGTCAAGAGATAAATCTGGATTTCATAAGAAAAGTTAATCTGAAAATTTTATCTAAAGTTTGAAAACCATCAGAAACTTAAAATTGATAAAGAAAATGGCCAACAGAAAGGAATAAAAATGTTTAGATATAATTGGCACACAAATAACTTAGCTTAATGTTGAACTATAAAAGATTTTGACAGAAATTTTTTTGGCCAGATATCATGCACCTTATAAAAATACAGATAAAATGGAAGCAGGCTTGATTCCAAACAAGGTTGTCCAAATCTGAAATTGACAGGCTAAGCTTAAACTCTTGTCTTAGTATGTCTTAATCAAAGCAAGTTCATTATCATGTAAGTATGACAATCTTACTTTCACAGTACTTTAAAAACACTTTGCTGGTTTCCAGAAATGAATTGATTGCAAAAGTTCGTACTATTTTTCGTGTTGGGGAGGGCACTGCCCAAATCCAAGGCAAAAATTGTAAATCTTACACAAATGTTGATCTGCAGGAATTCTTATTTGTTTGTTACAAATAGCACTTTATTGGTTTGAAATAATTTGTATAATTTAATTATATTCACATATACACTAAGTATATTGGCTGTTTTTACTTTTCTGAAAATAAACGATATTTTTGGAATGAAACACGACAAGTGCAACAATGAAAGTAGCGTGTCTTGATTTATAACATGCAATATTTAATAGGAGTGGGTGTTGCTGGCGGGGGAGGAAAAGACTAATAAAAAGTTGGCATCAAAAATGAAATGGAAAGCTTTTGTTTTGTTATTCGAAAAAATGATTGTTGCCGGCTACTCCAAGAGTCCAATCACAAAAATTCTTCATTTTTATTATTGACTAACTTCAAATTGTTACTGATTTTAAGGGAGTTTCCAGAATTGCTTGGTGTTCCAGGATGAGAGGAATTTGTTTGGCCAGTTGCACCACCTGGAGAGGAGCCTGTTTGACCCGATGAAGATCTATGGTGGTGACGTGTTTTGGACTTTGACCTTTTTGTGTAATGACGTTCGTCATCCGCTCCAGTTGTGACAATCGGCAAGGCTGCATTTAATTTCAGTACAAAATCACTTATGATTTCTTCCATTTTGGCCACTCTTTCAGTCAACTTTTGCACTTCGTGTTGTGTTGCCTTGGAACTTTCAACCATTTCCACAATGGATTCGTCGTACTCAAATCCAGATTTGTCACACGGTTTCTGAGGCATTCGAGATTTGACACCATCTGTTGAGTCTTTGGATCCCAGCCTTTCCAGGTTGCACTGAAGACTGTCACCGAAAGCCTCTTGTTTTTGAGGTTGGGGTTGGCTAGATTGGGTAGGAGGGGGATCTTGAGAACCTGCTTTCAAACGTGCCCAACCTGTCATTCTCTTCGGTGGCTGACTAGTTGCAGGTTGTGATCCGGACAAAGTGGTGTTACTCTCTGAAACATGCATTGGTCCCTGGGCTGCAGAGAGGGCTGCTGATATCTGGTAAAAAAACTCTAACTTTAGTCTCTTAAGGTGGTGTATATATCGTAGTATACGCTCTTTTACCCATTTATTCGCGCTACAATATTTTTCACTTTTCAAGCTCAAAGCCGTTTCAAACAGGCTGCCGTGTTTAGCTTCCCTTTCCCATATCAGTAGTAAGTTCACCTAAACAGGCTGCCGCTGTTTTCACTCCCGCATTTATTTCCCGCCATAATCCTGCCCTCTTCTAAGAGGTCCGTTATTTCGTGATCCGATCACTTTGATCCGACCACCCACCTTCACTGTGTATATAAAGCATTGCCATACCCTAAATAAACAGTTCAGTATTGACTCTTTTCTTGACTGGGAAGGTCCAATACTGGGTTTCTGCTACGCTCTCGCTCTCACTCTACTTCCGCTCATGCCCGTTCCGCCTCCACTTCAAGACGCCCGCAGCACCGAACGCGCTATAAAGTTAAGTAGCTTCATGACATTTTACCTTGTTTTTCCCATTCATTGGCTTATTGCAAGTGCTGTTCATAAAAGGTGAAGATACTATATTGTTATTCTCTATAGAGCTTGTATTGTTGGCAACTGCAACTTGGACACTTTCTCCACGCTCCACATCACGGACAATCACATTGGGAGGGGCCTCAGCTGGACCACTCTTTTTGAACCTGAAATATTTCAGATTCCAAAAGTTAAAAACATCTTCAAGGCCATATTCAATTTGAACAAAGAGAGAAAATATCTTTTTTCAAGAATTGGGCTTGTATTCATATTTCAGGATCTCAAGTGAACATGATGAAGGCTTATAACAGCCCAAAATAAAAGTAATTTAATGTTGAGATCAAGTTACATTTTTTTCAGAGGATTCCAATAGAAAATATTTCAATACATATATAGCAAAAAGAAGTTTGATTTAAACTTACTTTGAAAACAGTTTCCGGACCAGATGATCTTGTGACTGATTAAGAGCTGGATCATCTTTCCGCCTCTCTGCAAGCTCTCGTTCTTTTTTGACATCGGAAACTTTACGGAAAATCATCTGGGAACAAAATATATATATGCTTATATTTTTCCTTGTAATTTTTCTGATTCCTTGATTTATCACTATAGATATATCAAACGTAATCATTTGTTTCGAAATAAACATTTTTGCAGAATATGGCAGCAATTAAACTGACTCAAAGATGGAATAGTGGAATCTAATTTAGGTCAGTGAAGTTGTCAGAAGCTGTCAGCCATGCTTCTTTCTTACTTATAGACATGATAAAATTACGTATGATGGCCGATCTAATGGGAGTGCCACTGAGTTGTCAGTTTCTACAAATCCAATTAGATAGGATAAACGTCTATCTGCTAATTCCACTCGGTATATATCATAGAGGCAATTTAGTTAAGAATCTAAAAAGCCACTGTTTATTATTAATGGACTCAAAAATTTGGACTGAAAAAGGTTTGAATTTATTTTTCAGCCAGAAAGATCAAATAAGCTCAAGCTTCGTCAATTTTTAGCTATTGAAAATATGATATCTTTTCAAACCTTAGCTGTCAATACATTCTCGCATTAAGTAAAACGCTTCAATGAAAGGAGCTCTGACCTAAAAAAAAATTTTCTCTCGTTTTCTTTGAGTCACAATCAGGTTTAGAGGATAAAAAAAACACTTATAAATTGAATCGAAATGTCGATATCAGTCAGCTAAAAAGATGTTTTTACTCACAGACAGATTAGCATTGTTTTTCCTCTCCTGTCAATCAAATGTCATTTTTACCAAACTCAGCAAAAAGTGGCCTTCAAATATTTTTCATTTTCATATAAATAAAAATTTGGACTGAAAAAGGTTTTAATTTATTTTTCAGCCAGAAAGATCAAATAAGCTCAAGCTTCGTCAATTTTTAGCTATTGAAAATATGATATCTTTTCAAACCTTAGCTGTCAATACATTCTCGCATTAAGTAAAAAGCTTCAATGAAAGGAGCTCTGACCTAAAAAAAAATTTTCTCTCGTTTTCTTTGAGTCACAATCAGGTTTAGAGGATAAAAAAACACTTATAAATTGAATTGAAATGTCGGTATCAGTCAGCTAAAAAGATGTTTTTACTCACAGACAGATTAGCATTGCTTTTCCTCTCCTGTCAAACAAATATCATTTTTACCAAACTCGGCAAAAAGTGGCCTTCAACTATTTTTCATTTTCATATATACATGTACTGTTTATTGTTAAACCTTTCTGGCTTTTCACATTAAATTTCTTAAGAAATAAGCTTTTCAAGCCTGTTCAGAATTTTAAATTCACCTAAGATTATCTCCATTTCATCTTTGCAGAAAGTCCAAGTATAAAACTTTACAATCATTTCAGGCTGAAATCCATACCTGTGATCTTCAAAAGCCTCTTAATATGTATATTTTATTGAAAGTTCTAATGAGCTCTTTTTTTTCTTTCATGAACACTCTGACCACATCTGTGGTCAGACTTACAGTTTGTCTATGATCACTTATGAAAATCTGAAACTAATAAAATTACAATCTTAAGAAGTGGCTTTTGTCTTTTGTAACGCATATCACTTCAATGAATGTTAGTGTTTAAGATTTTAAATAGTTAATTGCTATAATTATTAGCCACTAGCTGAGGTACCCGGCGCTGCCCGTGTTAATTTGTAACCTGCTGAACATCTTAAAAATGTGTCCTTCAGCTTTTAGGGTTTCAAGCCCCCCATGCCCAGGTGGGGAGGGGGCGGGATCAAACCTGCACCAAAACCTTCCTTGGACAGGTGGGGATGTGCGTGGAAAATTTCATCAAGATCGGTGTAGGGGTTTGGATTTCTGTTAGCCCTCCACATACCAACAGACAGACAAACAAACATCTGTACACCCATTTTTTTTATATATATAGATTAATAGTCCAGTCGCCTCTTTGGTGTCTGGTCTTGGGGATCTGTGCTACGTGAGACTTAATATTTTACAGGCCTAGGCCAAATCATTTTACATTCTGCAACACACTAAGGTGTATGTATGTGCCTTACACTTCTTGTAATTATATGCTCAAAGTGTGTGCTTTATGTCATATGCTTCTAGACATTTCAACAACAAGTTTTAGTCAACTGATTTAATACCACTTACAGTTCATTATTTATTACTGGCTGAGGGAACCCGGCATTGCCTGGGTGAAATGAAAACATTTTTTGTTTTATGTAAACAATTTTGTTAGGTGTTTCCTTCAGCTTTTAGTGCTTTTAGCCCCCCTGCCCCCCGGGGGCGGGGTTATGGATATAAAACTATCTCTAATTTACCAACTTGGTTCAGCTGAACCTTTCTGCCAAATTTCACTGATAATGGGTTAGCAGTTTGGGAGACTATAAGGTTCTGACATCCTGACACATTTTGAATTTTATTTATGAAGAAGATAAGTCCAAAATAGTATACTGCTTCATAGTTATTGTAGTTTCAGTCAGTACTGACTATGTCATGTTTACAAAAAAAATTGAAAAAAATTATTTCACACTTTTAAATGACAGTTTGTTAATACAAAGTTTAAAATGTTCTCACCCGATATCTAAGGTTATAGGTGAGTACAAGGTTTCTTGAAAATGATTGTGCGAATGCTTTGTAAAACTCCAGCACCTCCAGAAGTTTGTCTCTATTGACGAGGTGTATATCACAGTAAGTTAAAGCACGAACATTGACAGAAGCTTGGCCGACTTCAGGATCACGCCAAAACGAATCGCCAAAGACGTCCCCTTTGCCTGGAAAAAAAATTGGTACCAGAAAATCAATTGAATTCTGGGTATTCGATTGAATGATTAGAAATACCAAATATTGACAGCTGAAGTTAACTCGATTGAGGATTGAAGAGAAAGACAAAAAAACATCACTTTGTTTAAGTGACATAATTTGATTTGTAAAACTCAGACTTTGCCTTGCAATAGAAACAATGAATACGAAAACAACCAGATTTATTTCAAAGAAAAATACCTAAGTATCAAATATAACTTGCTGAAATATTTATTTCATTGTTAAATAGTTCTGATCTGACTGGGTTGATCTAAAAGGACCATTTGAAAATCTTTGTGTCTTGATTTAAATCTTGACCGTGCCTCCCATCTGCCCACTGTCCAACCAAAAATAAGGTCCATATCTTTTATCTTTTATTTAGGAAAAAAGTGAACATTTATTATTATTATTCCCTATTCAGTAGTGTCAAACCACACTTTTCCATCAAACCAACATCCAACTTTCACTTTAAAATAAATTTATAGAATTTTTAAGTAATTATTGACAATAAAGTGTTTGTTTTTCATGACAATCTGGGATCAATTAATCCAACAAGATTGTAACCTTGTTTTTGCTATTTAAACCATTCTTAACAATTTCTTTTTGAACAAATCAAACTTATCATTTCTGAGCATTTGAAATGAAATTTATTGCTTTTTTATGACTGGACAGCCGTTCAGCTGTTGTACAGTGCCCTCAATTCAAGTTCTTTTCTTTGTTTTCCTTTCCATGATATTTTAACATTAATACTCTTTTTTATCACATTCCTGTTAAACTCATATTAAGATGGGTTAACACCTGATCTTTGATTCCCGCACCTTTTAGTCGAAGATGGCATTTCTTCGCACTTCCAATCAGCTATTGCCAACTCATGGATCTCTCTCCTTGGTCACAACTCTGATAAAGGGGTGCCATTTTACCAATAAAAAGTTCAGCACTGGTTTTTTCTTGATTGGGAAGGTCATCTCTGGGTTTTCATACACGTTCTCTCAGATCACAGCACTGCACTTGCTAATAAATAAAAGTAAATCCAAACAGAGTCTGCTTTATTGGCCAAGGTTAATCAGAGGATTTTAGCCTGTTTTTGGGTCTTGGTTTAGTAAGAGTCCTAAACTTTCCATAGTTTTGAGCCAGGGTTTGTGCAGGTTATTCAAAGATTGGCAAATTGGATTCCCTCAACCGACCTTTTCGAAAGGATAAGTTTAATGAAAAACTAGAAAGGACTCTAAGAAATAATGTTTTAAATTGTTAGTTAACAAAGGATTCACTTCCTTTTCCAACAATAAATGTACCAAAGGAAGCTTGAATCAATTTTTTGAATTTAGTCCATCAAAAATATGCCCAATTTTTTCCACTCCAGGAAAACTTTGAAAGGCAAAATGAAACTTTGAGGATATACCTAACCACAAGTTTTTAAAGTTTATGAAGCTTTATGGTGTCCAAGGAAAATGAAATGCCAAAAGAAACTCAAATAAAATATGGGTTGTAGAATATCTGTCTATTTTTCTTTTATTTGCTCAAAATTTTTATTAACAAAGTTGAGCTAAACAAAACTTTTGTAGAAACTTGGAAAATTTTTGTTTTCATTATGTTCAGACTCACTAGAGAAACAAATTTATACGTTTTTTGTTTGTTCAAAAACTTAGTTTAACTCTCTATTTTATTCTCAAACGTTTTATATTATCTAATCTTGTCACGATTCAGCGCATAAAGTCTCATTTCATGGTTCTCCTACTATTTTTATCTCTCTGAGTGCTCTAAATTTAGACTGTTTGCCATGTACTCATTTTTTAGACAAGTTTTTGACTCTCTTTTTAGGACTTTCAATGCCATATTGAAGGGAGAGACAATTTATTCGTTCCAGATAAAGTTATTTTTGGCCATCATCATTTTTCACCAGAGATTTGAATTTCTTAATTATTATAGCTTTAATATTTACCTAAAATAGCTACTACTTCGTCGTCCTGAATAACTTCCAATGATCCAGCGACAATGAAACACAGACTGTCAATACTTTCACCCGTATGGAATAGTAAGTCACCAGGAGCTGAATGTGTCATGGTGAAATGCATGGCCAGAGCCCTCAAGCAACCATCACTGGCCAACCGGAATGCAGGGTGCTCGTTGAACACCTTTCGGTTCAGGTGGACACAGATGTCAGCTTTCATATCTTTGGGACAATAGTTGAGAACCTAAAAAATGTTTTATAATTAGATACATAAGGATCATAATAATTTAGTAGATGTGCATTTTTTGCATGTTGAAAAATGCAGAACCCTCCGCAAGCAACAATATGACAGCCATTTTACGAACGGGTCAACAACAACATCTAAGGCAGCAAACATTTTACAAAGTCAAGGGTATTCATCTGTCTGCCACCTCTATCTACTTCCTCAGTTTTGAAGTTAGAGAGCTGAAATTTTGCACACAGACTCCTCATAAAGTGTGTGAGTGACCATGCCAAGGATGGACCAGGGACGGATGCTTGTTTGCCAAGCCTAGCATAAGAAAACCTCCATATCTCAGCCCATAGAAAAAATTTCAAAAATTCCCTTTGTAACTTTTTATGACATCAATATGATGAGTTGTATACAAAATTTCAACTCTATAGCTTTAAAACTGAAGGAGGAGTTTGAGGTGATAGATGGATAGGCACACAACATTTTTTATCTGCACCCCCTCTACATGTGGTCCCTTGTCAAAAATCTCTCATTATTAAATTTCCAAACTTCTCCACTTGCTTCGCTTGCGGAGGATAATAATCTTGTGCATATTGACTCATCTGACATTAGTGCTTGATTCACACCTTTATAAGAGTCTTCCCGTAGAAATCTATAGTCACGTCAGATTACTGTTACCCTGACTAGGACGCCTTGTTGATTTATTTTGCAATCTCAGGTTGAAAAATTGCTGGGGATTGAAACTGTAACCTTAGACCTCAGTCTGGCAACCTCTTATATAGGTATAGGATGAACAATAGAAAGGAAAATGGTTAAAATTTTCATCTGGGATAAGGACTCAGACAAAGGAAAAGCCCTTTAAAAGGATTATAACATTAGCCAAAAAGGCTTCAGATGCACCAAGAGTGGTTTTCCTTGCCCTTTACAAGAATAAAATAATGTTTGTGTGAAAGGATCTTGATACATCCTCTCTGAAAATCATATAACCTCTCGAAAATGACCTTTTTGAATGATTGCACGATGATCACTGCTCTCTATGATTCTAGACTTTGGCAATATGAGATAAGAGACAGAAAAGTCAACCCCAATTTTCTGACATAAGTTTCAGCCCATATTTTTACCATTTAACTAGCCTTGCTCAGATTATTTTGAAATATTTTAAATTTAAATATGGAAAAGTATTCTTTCTGCGATGTCTTTACACTTCCTGAGGGGTGTTTTCCATGGAAAATCCATTCTGTGTTTCCTCATTACACTGAAATTGGTAATTATAATCTCCCAAGTTAGGAAGGATTATCTACATTTCTTTAACCAGAACATTGTTCTATAGTAAATCAAATAAAGGACAAGTGCCATGCTGCACTGCAAGATTTTCATTTAAAATCTTACTTTGAAAAACCCATTTTTGTGAATCATGACAAATAAACACAATGCTCTAAAACTTGACCCTATTATAATTTAAAACAGAGTAAAGCCCTAACTACATATATATTTACATTTTCTTTACAACTGGATTTTATTGCATGCTCAAAAATAAGAAATTCTAAAAGTTTTTTCGAACTTTTGGCCCTTTTAAGTTTCTAGAATGTTACGATTTGGTCTTTATTTGCCAAATGTTTTCAACAATGATCATGATCATTTGGAATTTTGTCTATACCCATAGAGGAGGTTGGAAAAGCATCGTATGAAAAAGTTCTGGCATTCTCACTTCCCCTTTGCATGGAGAAGATTGATTCTTCAATGCCTACTTCTTTTTGGGTGAAAAAGAATTTCAGGGATTAGTTCAGATCGTCTTATCTGACACTTTTATTGGAGGTGGTACAGATTAGTCTCAAACGATTAAAGGATGATCCTGAGACTCACTCCGAGAAAAAGTAGGAATCAATTTCACCACATCATTAGGGATTCCATGTCCGAAAGATGCTGGATAAAGCAAAGATAGTGCTGAAAAAACTATCCTACCTTCGAAAATACATTAATATCGAAGGAATGAAAAAGATCGTCACCACTCACATGTTTGGATTAGTCTACTATGCCGCGCCTGTGTGGTTGAATGAATTGACATCATCAAAATCATGGAAAATTCTTGAGTCCATTCATTACAAAGCTCTGAGAATACTAGTCAATGATTATCAAAACACCTGGTCACGAGCAACTCTTGATGCAGTTCTTGACAGAGCTCAACCTAGACAGTGGATGGAATACTGCAACTCCAAAACAGCTATACAATTGATGACAATGGAAAAAGGCCCCCCGCTAGCGACGAAATTGATGGGGCAAAGATACTCCAATGACCGCTTACCAATGAGGACAAAGATGTTCAACATCGCAAAGAAAAAGATAGGAAGAAATTCCCTACCAAACAGATTGAGCTTCTTCCACAAAATCAACTTCGACTGGAGAAATGGGATCTCCAAAGACGCATTGAGAATAAACCTCAAGAAGACTTTCATAAAGACTTAAAGATTTCAGGACTTTCGTTTTCAATTTATTTGACAAATTGATCTGATTTTATCAACTGTTTCTGCTGTTAATCTTTGTATATTTTAACCTTCGGGTGTGTATCACTCTTAAAAAGTAATGATACAATTTTTGTATTGTCGATGGAGTAGCGCGTCTGATGCTGCGGCGTCGGAGAAGATGCGGTGCGGACGGAAACGGGAGGAGACGTGATCTTTTGGAGCTTAAATCCCAGTAGGAGACCCTTCCCAGTCAAGAAAAGA